>OJOY01001027.1_pt1 | contig 11080 bp, 7 predicted proteins | sample 1598361 | NCBI WGS metagenome assembly OJOY01 (sample SAMN03922472, study PRJEB24848) | human gut metagenome | isolation source: stool sample | host: Homo sapiens | place: Germany | collected 2010-11 | reverse complement strand
ATTTCATACGTCCGGAGAAACTTGCCGTTTTCGTCAAAGCACAAAAGTCCTTCCTGTAAGGAAGATATATAGACCCTCTTCCGACCAGCACTCTGACAGAGGTCCCATACAAAAGATGTCTGAACACTATTTTGAGTCAACACCTCTGTTTTCGGATCATAAATAAAAAATCCCTGTCCCAAAGTCGCAATCCAGATAAGACCATTTTCCGTCTTGATAATCTTTTTAATCTCACTGCTGATATACACATTATACTTGTCGTTTTATCAAAGTAAGAGAAACGATCGGTATCCCGGTCATAAATATAAAGTCCGGAGTTTGTTCCAACCCAAATATTCTTGTCCACCTCTATCAAGGCTTCTACAAAATTGTTTTCTAATGAGAACTTTTCGTTGAGAACATTCCGATACACTTTATTGCCCCGCCCGTCATAACGGTTCAATCCATCACTGGTACCCAACCAGATAAAGCCATAACTATCTTGAAGGGCGCACCACACGGTATTATGAGACAATCCATCTTCTACCTGATATTTCTTGAACGAAAAATAAGGAGACGCGGATAGTGTTCCGGTCCAGAAGATCAGCAAGCATATTAGTATTTTAGTTAACTTCATTCTACGTGTTTTTTATTCAATTATCGGTTCAGCCAAGGTTCAGGATTCAACTTTTCTTTCTCCCTACGCAACTGGAAGTGCAATACCGTCCGTCCATTATCCGTGCCGTCAGAAAAAACCTGACCGATAGATTGCTTCGTCTTCACCGTATCACCGGCTTTGACGGATGCAGAAGAAAGATTGCAATAAACAGAAATATAATTGCCATGACGAATGAGGACATTAAATAATCCGTTCAATTGGAACACAGCCGCCACCTTCCCATCAAAAATGGCACGCGCCTGTGCACCCGGTTTTCCCTGAATATCAATACCCTTGTTATCCAGTTTCACATTGCGCAAACCCTCTACGGCATATTGTCCGTAACGGCTGGTGATAATATAAGCGCCGGATATAGGCATTGGCAATTTCCCGCGATTCGCGGCAAAGTTACCCGACAATTCCCGATCCGCCTTACTCATGGTATAAGCCTCAAGAGGTTTCGATTTAGCGGTCGTTTCCGTTGCAACAGATTTTCCCTCCTTGCTTTCTTCTTTCTTACGGGCAGCCGCTTCACGACGAGCCTCTTCCTGCGCACGCTTACGGGCACGCTCTATTTCTTCCGCAATTAATTTATCGATGCGGGCATTCAGCTGATTGGCTTCCCTGCGTTTTTTATTTATCTCATTCTGCAATCCTTTCTGCTTCTTTTGCAGATTAGTCACCAACGTACGCTTCTCTTTTTCCTGCTCTTCCAACTTCACCTTTTCGCTCTCACGTTCTTGCAGCAGGTTCTCTTTGGCGGCTTTCACTTGCTGACGTTCCGCTTTCTTCTTGCGTATCTGCTCCTGTTTCTTTAGGATTTCTTCCCCTTGCAGACGTTGATAAGTGGCATATTCACGGACATATCGCATACGCCGATAAGTCTGCCCCAAATTCTTTGCCGAAAAAATAAACATGAGCTTCTCCTCTATCGACTTATTCTTATACAAGTACTGGACAGAAGCTTCATATTTCTTCTTTTTATCTTTCAAATCCTTCTCCAACCCGTGCAACTGGCGCTCCAATGAAGCCAACTCACGCTGGATAGCCTCCACATCATTGTTGATAGCCATGATATAGCGTTTCCGCTCTTCAATCTGTCCGGTCAACACAGCCAGACTATTCAACTGGCTTCCCACATCTTTCTTTGTATCCTTCAATATAGATTCCGATTCGGCAATCTGTTTTTGCAGCGCACCGCGTTTACTTTCCAGCTCACGAATCAACTTGTTCGATTGAGCGAAAAGAGGAACTGCCAACCAAAGGCAACTGATTAGAATAACAAAGAAACGTTTCATCATAATAAAGCTACCAGCATTTTTACTAATTCTTCCAAGGGAATCTGGTTGTATTTGGACGTCAGTTCCGTCGGAGTTATCGAAAACTCTTGTGTGGAGAACTCATAAAGTTGGACTTTTGCCTTTTCTAATGAAGGAATTCCTATATCTTTTCCTGTCAGCTCTGTCTTTCCACCAGGAAGAGAGGCATCCATCAATATCTTTTCCAAACGGGAAAACTCCACATTCTTCGACAATACATTTTTCAATTCAGCTTTAGTGGCACGAACAAAGCGTTTATTCATCCTGTCTACCAATAAAACTTCGTCGGGAGTAACTTCTATACGTGCCACTTCTGTACGCAGAATAGGCATCAATAAGGAGATTTGTACCCGCTCATGAGTTTTCATCTTCATGGTTCCCCCTACAGACATGCTTCCCTTCTTGCCGGGAATAGTCAACTGAAGCTTGGAAGCCAGGTAACTAGATGTCGGAGCCTTTGTTGAAGTCTTAGTTTCCGAAGTTGCCAAGTGTTTCGAACTCTTACAGCCGGCCAACACCACTACCACCAACAACAGTAGATAAATGATTCTTTTCATTCCGCAATATATTTCTTCTTCTCTATTTTCTGTTTCAACGTTTTCGACTCGCTACCCATTTCCAGTGCCTTCTTCCAATATTTCAACGCACCTTCCACATCGCCGGTCATAAAATAAATATCTCCGCAATGCTCCACAATCACATCACTCTTCTCGCCGTCGTTCTTCATTGCATTGTCAATATAGATACGGGCTTCGGCATAGTTTCCCTTTTCAAAAAGAATCCATGCATAAGTATCGAGATAGGTCGAATTATTAGGTTCGGCTTTCACCGTTTTGTAACTCATCTCCTCCGCCTTGTCCAAGTCACGACGTTCCACAGACAGATAATAAGCATAATTATTTAATGCGCCAATATTGGAAGGATTATATACCAAAGCCGAATCGTAAGCAGCATAAGCCTCCGTCATTTGTTTCTTGGTATGATAAATATCCCCCATGATAGAATAAAAATCTGAAATGACTTCTTTTCTGGTATCGGGAGTTATATGTTCCAATGCTCTATTACAAACACTCAATACACTATCTCCCTGTTCTGCCTGATGATAAGCGATAGCCAGATAATAATAAAGTTCCAACGCATCCGGAGTAGCTTCAACGCCCGGTTCGCAGACCTTGATAATTTGCTTGTAATCTTCCTTTTTCACCGCCGCGCTAACCAGCATCAGACGGGCAGCCTTATTGGTAGGATCCAGATCAACCACCTGCTCCAATACCGGCACAGCCTCCTGTTCCATATTCTTCGACAACAGGTATTGAGAATAAAGCATCGGTATCTGCGGATCATCCATATCCTGCTTCATCATCCGGTCAAACAAGGCAATCACCTGAGTGCTATCTTTAGCGGACGACTGTTCATTTTCCGCAATCACCTGTCTCATGACACTGATTTTAGTATCAGAAGTCACCTTTTTGTTCAATAACAACGTATCCAGTTGCTGTTGATACAATTCTTTCTGCCCGGTCTGTTCATAGTAAGAAGCCATCGAGAAGAGAGCCATCGGATTATCAGGCTCTACAGCCAGTACCTTCTGGTATGCATCATAAGCTTCCTGCTTTTTCCCGTTCTGAAGATATACATCTCCCAGTATCACCTGATAACGCATATCCATCGGATATTCCTGTACCAGACTTTCTATTTCCTGAAATGCCTTCTTATCATCTTTCATCTGAAGATAAATCCGGAATTTCTCCATAGACAGCTGCTCATTCTTACCCAAACGTTTCTCTAAACGATTCAATGTAGAAATGACATCATTATACTTCTCCTGGCGACTGTAAATATCAAGAAGGCTGAACAAAGGGTCCTGTTTCGACGGGAAACGGGTCACCATCTTCTCAAGCAAAGCCGCAGCCTTATCCAATTCATTTTGTTGCTGGTACAAACTGACCAATCCCTGACTATACCAATAGTTATCAGGCGCAAAAGCCACTGCCTGCTCCAAAGCAACCTGACCTTGCGGCACCTGGCGAAGGAACATATAATATTGCGATATTTCATAAAGCGCAGAAGAAGCAGTGGGGTTGATATCCAGACAATGCTGTAGCAATCCAAATGCCGCATCATACTCATTCTTTCCTTTCATCCGCATGGCTTCCAAGAAGAAGTAGTCATATTTACGCTGTTGTTCAGCAGAAAGCAATGTTTCCTTCATTAAAGAAGCTCCATCTGCTTTCGCTGTTGTTTTTGCTGTACGCACAGACTGGATTCCCCCACATGAAGTGAGCATCAATACCGTCACGAACAGCCATCCTATTTTTATCTTCATTCTATTTTCTCCATTAAGCATTCATCATACTCCGGTATGTCCGAAACCACCGGCTCCCCGTTCTGTTTCATCCAGCACCTCCACTTCCTGCCATACAGGCTGTTCGTGCTTTGCTATCACCATCTGCGCGATACGTTCGCCATCTTCAATAACAAAAGCCTCGGACGAGAGATTAACCAAAATGACACAAACTTCTCCACGATAATCCGCATCAATCGTACCCGGAGAATTAAGTACCGTGATACCTTTCTTTATCGCCAGCCCGCTACGTGGACGAACTTGCGCCTCAAATCCCTTCGGCAGAGCGATATACAATCCTGTCGGCACCAGACAACGTTGCAACGGTTCCAATGTGATAGGTTCAGAAAGATTAGCACGGATATCCATTCCTGCGGACAATTCGGTGGCATAAGCCGGAAGCGGATGCTTCGATTTATTGATAACTTGAATATTCATAAATGCATGTTTACTATTTAACGGGCGAAAATACACATTTTGAACTGAAAAATAGTTAAGTTTGCAGTTAAATAATGTACCTGCAACCAAATTGCGAATGGTAAACAACTAAATCCTAAATAAAAAGATAAGTCAAGCATCTTTAAGTTCAAATGATAAACGGAACTTCCAATCACAACGTTGCCGCCTTTAGCTACAACCGAAAGTTTCTGTTTTGTAGTCCAAAGCGGCAACCATAATTTAGTTATAATCAAAAGAATATTTACATCTTAGAAAAAGAAAGTTTATATACGATCAATCTGCCCTAAAACGTTCAGTCTGCACATCACGAGAGTTTGCTCCTACCATGACATCAAATTCTCCCGGTTCATAAACGTATTGTAATCCTGAATTATAAAATCTCAAATCGTCTTCCGTGATAACAAACTTAACTTCACGACTCTCTCCTTTTTTCAAGAAGATACGTTCAAAGCCTTTCAGCTCTTTCACTGGACGAGATATTTCAGCGTAAATATCATGCAGATACATTTGTACGATCTCATATCCGTCAAAATCTCCGTCATTGGTTACAGTCACAGACACTGTCAACTCCCCATTTCTGGACAGTACATCCGAACTAAGTTGTAAATTCCCATAAGAGAAATTTGTATAACTCAAACCGTACCCAAAAGGATAAAGAGGTTCGTTACTCATATCCAGATAGTTACTGGAGTAACGGTTAAAAGAATGACTGTCAGGATCGGGACGACCTGTATTCAAATGATTATAGTACAGAGGAAGCTGTCCCACTGAACGGGGAAAAGTCGTAGTCAGCTTGCCGCCCGGAGTCACTTTACCGAACAATACATCAGCAATAGCATCGCCTGTTTCACTTCCACCGAACCAGACATTCAAGATAGAATGAACATTGGCATCCTCCCAGTTCAGAACTAACGGACGCCCTGTAAAAAGAAGCAACACTACGGGTTTACCCGTCTTCACCAGCGCCTTCAACAAATCCTGTTGAGCATCAGGAATCCCTAGTTCCGTACGTGAAGCCGATTCACCACTCATTTCAGCACATTCTCCCAAAGCCGCAACAATCACATCTGCACGGGCAGCCGTATGCAAAGCTTCATCCAACAATTGCAGTTCATTGCCGCGTTCTAACGGACGGATACCAGCTCCTCCTTTTTCAAGTTCCGCATCATGATATATATTACTACCTCTCGCATACAGTATTTCAGCCTTATCACCTGCTGCCGAACGAATTCCCTCCAATAATGTCCCGTGACAGGAAGGAGTACACGTCATACTCCACATCCCACACATATTATTACGGGCATCAGCCATAGGACCAATTAAAGCAATCTTACCTTTCCGTTCGAGCGGAAGCAGATGATCCTCATTCTTCAACAGAACAAATGTTTCAGCTGCGATTTCACGCGCCACCGCGCGATGAGCAGTCGTATAAAGTTCTTTTTCCACACGCAGGGTATCACAGTATTTATACGGGTCAGAGAACAAGCCCAATTTATATTTTGCTTCCAATACACGGCGACAAGCGGCATTAATCTGTTCTTCCGTAACTTTCCCTTCTTTCAGAGATTCTTCCAATGTATTCAGAAAACCGCAAGAAACCATATCCATATCCGTACCCGCCTGTAAAGCACGTACAGAAGCCTCTTTCAAAGGAGCAACCCCATGTGAGGACATTTCGGCGATAGAATTATAATCCGTCACTAACAACCCACAAAAGCCCCATTCATTCCGGAGCAAATCGGTCAGTAACCATTTATTAGCCGTAGCCGGAATGCCGTCCACCAAATTGAAAGAACTCATCACACTACCCACACCTGCCTCAACAGCTGCCTTGTATGGGGCAAGATATTCATTATACATACGTTGGCGACTCATATCAACCACATTATAGTCCTTCCCTGATTCGGATGCGCCATATAATGCAAAGTGTTTTACACAGGAAAGAATTTCGTTTTTTCCCTGCATATTATTTCCCTGATAACCGCGTACATAGGCTTTTGCTAACAGGGAACCCAAATAAGGGTCTTCACCACTACCTTCTGCAATACGCCCCCAACGACTGTCACGACAAATGTCAACCATCGGGCTGAATGTCCAGCAAATACCATCCGCACTGGCTTCTACAGCAGAAATGCGTGCCATACGTTCAACAGCTAGTGTGTCCCAGCTACAAGAAAGCGCTAAAGGAATCGGGAAAATGGTTTCATAACCGTGGATAACATCAGCTCCTACCAGCAAAGGAATTCCCAAACGGGTAGAATCAATGGCTATACGCTGCAAATCAACAATTTTTCTTATTCCTTTCACATTAAAAAATCCTCCAATCTCCTGGTTACGAACCATTTTCGTAAGTTCGGCACTATTTACATTACCAGTAACCAAATCACCCCCGGAAGGAAGATTCAATTGGCCCAACTTCTCGTGCAGTGTCATCTTTCCCATCAGATTGGCAATATATCGATCCATCTCTTTATCTCCTTCTTCAGCCGACAATGAACAGGAAGACAATAACAACCCATATAGAACGCCTAATAACAAGTATTGATATTTCATGTTTATTACTTATTATATAATCACTTCATTATTTAGATACTTACATTAATGAGATAAAATCTTAATATCCGAATCACTTAACCCATAATCAACAAGCGTATATTTTTTGCCTTTATACGGAGTCGGCATAAACCGCCCGGAACCTAATGTATCGTAAATGATTGGATTGAAAGAAGCATTCCTTTTTGCCCTGAACAGCAACACACAGAACTGACCGGAAACAGCATATCCAAATTCAATATCCTCTACTCCTTCTCCCAGCACTTCATAACCTTGCAAGAGAGGTTCAACGCCTTTAAACATAAAATTAAGTTTTACAGTCAAATTATCGGCTAAATCTATCTCAAGGGTATTCCGCATTGGAGAAGAAATGACAGCCCCTAATACATTCCAATTCATATCATAATTAGCTAAAGTTGTCCATATTATCCCGTCAGAACTTACCCCTCTAAGCTTCTGCATCAAAGTCGTTTCGTAAGGATACAAACGCTGTGAATTAGCAACTACACAATTCAGGAAAGAAAACTTATCCGCAATATCCCATCCCACCAAATCAACAGGACAATCTAGAATCTTAAAATTATCATTTAATACAGTAAAAGTAGAATTGGACAACTTCACTTTCAAATTGGGGTTATTCCCTTCTGCCTGAATAAAGCTGGTTCCAAAATTATTCAAATATGAAAAAGAAATCTGTTGGTCCAGCATCAAATCCGGACTATAACCCTCATTCACGACGATTCCTCTATCAATCGTATCATAATAGACTTGATTGAAAACAAAAAATCCGCCACTAGCTATACGTATTCCGACTGTTGAACGGTAATTCTTACCATCCTCAAGATGGGTCCCTCCGGTAGTATCCCAAGAAAGAATATGTACATTGTTCAATATATGACCGGCAGATTTCGTAACTAAAGCTTCTTTTGTACAATAAATAAAAGTGTCAGATATCTTACAATCACAACAAGATTCATCTATATAGATACCGTATACATTATCATTCGAAGAGATGCCTTGAATTGTTACATTATCTATCTTTGTATCCGAGCTACCCGTTCCACCAGTTCCAATACCTTCAGGAACGTGTATGCGGATATGTGTATTACGTCCTCGCACCAGACTCATCGTACGTATCTGCACCAACTGCTTCCTTCCGTTTACTAGAATTCCATTATCTGCATTATAACAGTCTAGTATTCCTCCTTCGATATAAGAGAATCGCCGATGTGAAACATCGGTAAAATAGGTTTCTGAATAACCTACTTTAATCAATGCTTCCAAATGGACATCACTTTTAACCGTTGCATTCTTATCAAAAATAAGGTTTACATTTTTGGTATATTCCAATGGCAGAACGATAGGCTCCGTCAAGTTATAAGTTCCGGCAGGAAAATAAAGCGTTTTCCCATAAGACTGACCGACCAAATTATTAAGTTGAGAACCAATCAGTGTTCCATCATTCTTAATATCATAATCAATGACTGATACAATATCTTCATTATGCCCTTCCTTGACTTCAACAACAGCCTCCGGTAATGAATCATCATCGTTACATCCCCAGATTGGCATAAAAGATAATAAGCCTAAAAATAAAAAGTTAAGTTTCTTCATTTTTCTTGTTTTTTTAAGTTTAACGTAAAGTTTGAAATGAAGAGGCCGGTAATCCTGCACCGTTAATTAAGTTACATGTAGGATTATCTCCCCATCCATAGCGAACAGTCAAAGGATGTTTTACCATTTCCGATGATACAATGATTTCATTTCCACAGATTTCAGCTTCCGCCCAATGATATTTTCCGTCTATCCCTGCTATGGCAAACCCTGTCAATTTTTTCCCATCAGACGTTTTTAATCCTCCGTCTGCACACTCAAAAGAGAGAATAACCCTGTCTCCTTTCACACGGTAAGTCTGATAAACCGGACCACTACAAACAATCCGCTCACCATAGGTATCGGCACGTGCTAATAAGGCAAGTCTACGCCCTACTTCCTGTTTGTTTTTGGGATGAATATCATTCATATCGCCGATGTCTATGGTAACGGCCATACCCACATTGTCATAATACAAAGCTGTCTGGCGCTGCGCTTCTCGTAATTCAGCCCACTGTGAGTCTCCCGGTTCATCTGCTCTCTCTAAATAATTAGCCAATTGCACAAGGTAGAAAGGAAAATCATTCCCCCATTCCTCACGCCAGCTCTGAATAAGTAATGGAAGCAATATCCTATATTGTGTAGCACGCCCTACATTATTCTCTCCCTGATACCAAATAACCCCACGAAATTTGTAAGGTGCCAATGGATGAATCATCCCATTATAAAGCACAGTTTGCACATTCGGATTCATCTCAAACACTGGGTCAATATGAGATTGAGCGGCAACTTTACACTTCCATTCACCAGATATAAGAATCCAGTCTCCGACATCTTTGCTTAACTTCATTTCACCTCCGATGCCACACCCTCCTCCAGTATCCACGATACGAACAGTAATTACAGCTTTGCCCGCTTTTACTAAATTACCCGGTATTTCATAAGTACGGGAACGAGTATATCCTTTCGTGCTCCCTATCTCGATTCCGTTAAAATAAGTAATATCCTCGTCATCCACATACCCCATGTGTAAACTCAACGTTTTTCCCTCCCATTGTTCTGGAATATCCACCGTCTTTCGCCCCCAAACAATACCATCAAAATCAGGAAAAGTCTTTTCGATATTTCCGGGGAAAGAATGAGATATCCATCCTTCATCATTATAAGAAAGAGTATTCCAAAAAGGCTTTCCATTTCTCATTCCTTTATCTAACGACAAAATCTTTGCCTGCCTTTGTTCTTCCTCCGCCTGTAAATCACAATCCTTGTTTCCCAACCTTCGGATAAGCTTCAATTGCTCAACAAAATCGGGAACTTCGCCCAATGCTTGAGCACTTATCCACGACTCTATATTAGTACCGCCCCAATGAGCACAGATAAGTCCTACCGGTACCTGCTGCGTGCGTGCTATTTCCCTACCGAAAAAATAGGCTGTTGCTGAAAACTCCCGGATAGTAACCGATGAACACACTTGCCATCCTCCTCCGACAGCAGTAAACTCCTGCGACGGACTTAGACTAATAGTATTACTCACAGTCATCAAGCGTATATCCGGGTAATTGGCCTGTGCCACCTCTTGTTGATAGTTTTTCACTTTGCCCCATCCTTCTACTGGCATTTGCATATTCGACTGACCGGAACAAAGCCATACTTCACCAATCATTACATTCTCCAATCTTACTTTTTCTCCATCCGTTATTTCTAAATGATAAGGTCCCCCGGCTTTTGGGGTTTTGATGTTTACTTTCCAATTACCCGTCCTGTCAGCTATATTCTCATATTTCTCCCCACTCCATGAAGGAATCACTATAACTCGCATTTCTGGAGATGCTTTTCCCCAAACAGGTACTTCAGCCTCTTGCTGAAGTACCATATTATCGGAAAATAAAGGAGACAACTTAACTTTGGCACAAGCGGTCAGTGACGCAAATAATCCCGACATTAATATAATCCATTTATACATATCACTCCGACTTACAAATTATTACCATTCGATTGCTTGATCTTCATCCGGAATCTGAATATTAATTTTACGTTCCATATTCACAGTCCCTTCAACCGTATAACTTATAGGAGTGCCCGGGACAGAAGTGACATCATCAAACTCATATTTGAAATTCTCAATAGTAATCGTTTTATGTTTTAGATATGGCAACGAAACGTCCATTTTTTCCG
>OJOY01001024.1_pt1 | contig 11105 bp, 13 predicted proteins | sample 1598361 | NCBI WGS metagenome assembly OJOY01 (sample SAMN03922472, study PRJEB24848) | human gut metagenome | isolation source: stool sample | host: Homo sapiens | place: Germany | collected 2010-11 | reverse complement strand
AGAGGTCTCGTGGGCTCGGGAGATGTGTATAAGAGACAGGTCCATGGTAGCCAGATAGATCATTTTTAAGAGGCTGTCATCGCTTGGAAAGACAGTCCTGCTTTTGGTGACTTTACGCAGCTGCCGGTTGAATCCTTCAATCGCATTAGTTGTATAAATGAGTTTCCGCACTTCATTGGGATATTTAAAATAAGTGGAAAGTGTAGCCCAGCGTTCGCTCCAGGATTTATAGATCTTCGGATATTTGCTGTTCCATTTTTCACCAAAAGATTCTAATTCCTCCAGGGCTGCAGCTTCATCGGGAGCTGCATAGACCATTTTTAAATCTGCCATTAGTTTTTTCAGATCTTTGTAGGATACATAATTCGTGGTATTCCGGATCTGGTGGATGATACACTGCTGGATCTCGGTCTTTGGATACACTGCTTCGATCGCCTGTGGAAATCCGTTCAGTCCATCCACACAGGCGATAAGTATATCCTGCACACCACGGTTTTTCAATCCGTTAATAATAGACAGCCAGAATTTCGCACCTTCATTTTCCCCGACATACATGCCGATCACATCCTTTTTCCCATCCATATTGATCCCAAGGGCAATGTATACCGCACGTTTCACAATACGTCCTTCACTGCGGACGTGGTAGTGGATCGCATCCATGTAAACAACAGCATAGATCTCCTGCAGCGGACGCTCCTGCCATTCCTTTTGCATACATAGATATGATCTTTTCTTCCATGTCCTGAGTGACCGTATTCTGATATTTTGGTATCAGCTGCGGTTCATACTCCCCTTTGCGGTCCCTGGGTATTGCAATGTCCATATCCCCATAACTGATACGCATTGTTTTCCTGGAATGTCCATTCCGGCTGTTATCGGTCTCTTTATTGCGGTAATCGTATTTGGAATACCCCAGTTCCTCATTAAGCTCTTCGTCAAGAGCCCCTTCCAATAAAACAGACATCATATCCCGCATGATGGAATTAACATCGTTTCCGCTTTTGATACTGATATCATTCTCCTTGAGATATCCCTGCATCATTTCGCGCATTGCTGCTTTTTGTGGTGAATCACTTTTTCTTCTTGCCATAATAAAAACCTCCAAACTGAGTAATGTTATCTTACATCAGTTTGAAGGTTTACACAGACTTTGGGACACTCCCTTAACTTATAATGATTACAGAGATGCTAATGTCTGATAATCATCCTTCAGATCGGTATACAGTTTCTTATAAAGCTGGTGGAATTTGTCATATTCCTTCGTTGCAGCTGCATCAGGATGACATTCCTTTTCAGGATCTGTATGGATCATCTTGCGGCAGGCGGCTTCTACACTGTCATAGATTCCGGCACCGACACCGGCGAGGATGGCAACACCCAGAGCAGGTCCTTCTGTAGCAGTCACTGTCTTGACATCACAGCCAAACATATCTGCCATCATCTGACGCTGAACACCATTTTTGGCACCGCCGCCACATGCCATCATCTCTGTGACATTGATACCCATCTCACGGATGATATCATTGCAGTCTGTCAGAGAGTAGCTGATACCCTCCATAACGGCACGGGCCATATCAGCAGTGGTATGCATACTGGAAAGTCCAAAGAATACACCACGGCAGTTGGCATCCAGATGAGGAGTACGCTCTCCGTTAAGATATGGCAGATAGATCAGACGGTTTGCACCGATCGGGGTTTTAAGGACATCTGCATTGATCAGGTCAAAAGCACCACAGCCTTGTTCCTTTGCCTTGCGGGCATATTCTGTTCCGATATTTTCCTGGAACCAGGCCAGAGAATAGCCGGCAGCCTGTGTAACGCCCATGACATGCCATGCTCCCGGAACGGCACAGCAGAAAGTGTGTACACGTCCTTTCGGATCAATGGAAATATCACTGGAATGAGCAAATACAACACCGCTGGTTCCGATGGTTGTGAAAGCTTTTCCGTCTTCGACTACTCCGGTTCCGACAGCTGCTGCTGCATTGTCCCCGGCACCGCCGACTACTACTGTAGAAGTAGAAAGTCCTGTTTTTGCTGCAATCTCCGGCAGGATCGTACCGGTTACTTCCGGAGACTCATAGACCTTGGCAAGGAGACTCTTATCAATATCAAGCTTTTCTAAGACTTCATCAGACCACTGGCGTTTTGGAACATCCAGAAGCTGCATGCCGGATGCATCAGATACTTCTGTAGCAAATTCTCCGGTAAGGATATAACGTACATAATCCTTTGGCAGGAGGATGTGCTTGCATTTTGCATAATTTTCCGGTTCGTGATTGCGGACCCAGAGGATCTTGGATGCCGTAAATCCTGTCAGAGCAGGGTTAGCAGTAATCTCAATGAGACGTTTTGCTCCCACCTTTTCTGTGATCTCTTCACATTCCTTTTCTGTACGCTGGTCACACCAGATGATAGACGGGCGGATCACTTCGCCTGCTTCGTCCAGCATAACAAGACCATGCATCTGTCCGGAGATACCTAATCCCTTGATATCATCAGCGGCTACGCCGGAATCTTTTACTACTTTTGCAATGGTTTCCAGAGCAGCATCACGCCAGTCCTCCGGCTTCTGCTCAGCCCATCCGTTGTTTGGTGTGTACAGAGGGTAATCCTTGCCTGCAGAGGCAATTACAGTACCTTCTTCATCAAAAAGAACTGTCTTGGTAGAAGAGGTACCAAGATCAATACCGATTAAATAATTCATAGATAATATCCTTTCTGTATATAGTGATTAGAAATTGAGACCGGGAGAATATGTCCCGGATTTTTTATATAATAGAAAAGAGCAGCGGCATGGTGCCGCCGCTCACATGTATCTGTGCAGGATCTTTGCACATACCGGGGTTTCATAGAAACCTTTATAAAACTATTTCAACCGAAGACTTGCAAAAACCGCTCTTGCAGAGATTTGCTTTCCGCGTCGCAGAAATTTTGCCCGTTAATCCGCTCTTTAGGGCTCATTATATTATGAGAATGGATTCTCTGTCTTATAAAGGACACCCTTTGGCTGGTTATAGCCGATCTCCTCTACATCAACGCCGATATATTTGAATACCTCAAAAAGCTGCTTGCCATAATGGCCGAAAGCAACAGCACCATGATGAGGGAAGTTCTTTTCGATCAGGACATGACGATAGAAACGTCCCATCTCGTTGATAGCGAAGATTCCGATGGCACCGAAAGAACGTGTCTTGACAGGAAGCACTTCACCGTTTGCGATATAAGCACGAAGCTTAGCATCAGCAGTGCTCTGCAGACGGAAGAAAGTGATATCACCAGGAATGATATCGCCCTCGAGAGTACCGTTTGTAACCTCCTCCGGAAGAGAACGTGCCATGATCATCTGATTCTTCATTTCACAGAATGAAAGCTTGGTAGAAGCTGTATTTCCACAGTGGAAGCCCATGAAAGTATCCTTCTGTGTATAATCAAATTTACCCTTGATATCCTCGTTGTAGATATCAGCAGGTACGGTATTATTGATATCTAACAGGGTCACAGTATCGTCACTGACAACAGTACCGATGAACTCACTCAGGGCACCATAGATATCAACCTCACAGGAAACAGGGATTCCCATTTTTGTGAGACGGCTGTTTACATAGCATGGAACGCATCCGAACTGTGTCTGGAATGCAGGCCAGCACTTGCCGGCAAGTGCAACAAATTTACGATAGCCTCTGTGCTCCTCGATCCAGTCAAGAAGTGTGATCTCATACTGTGCCAGTTTATTAAGGATCTCCGGTTTCTTATTGCCGGCACCAAGCTCAGCTTCCATATCCTTAACAACATCAGGAATACGAGGATCATCAGCATGCTTATTGAATGCTTCAAACAGGTCAAGCTCTGAATTCTCTTCGATCTCAACACCCAGATTATAGAGCTGCTGGATCGGTGCATTACATGCAAGGAAGTTCAGCGGACGTGGACCGAAGCTGATGATCTTAAGGTTGTTCAGTGCATATACAGCTTTTGCGATTGGAAGGAATTCGTGGATCATATCCGCACATTCCTCAGCAGTACCTACCGGATAATCCGGAATATATGCCTTTACATTACGAAGTTTCAGATTGTAGCTTGCATTGAGCATACCGCAATACGCATCTCCTCTGCCCTGAACAAGTCCGCCGTTTGCAGAAGTCTCTTCGGCAGCGGCAACAAACATCTTAGGACCGTCGAAATGCTTTGCAAGAAGTGTCTCAGCAATCTCAGGACCGAAGTTTCCAAGATATACACAGAGTGCATTACATCCGGCCTTTTTGATATCCTCCAGAGCCTGTACCATGTGAATCTCACTTTCAACGATACAGATCGGACATTCATAAATATCCTCTGCGTCATATTTGTCTGCGTAAGCCTTTACGAGATTTTCTCTTCTTGTTACAGAAAGTGATTCCGGGAAACAGTCCCTGCTTACTGCAACGATACCGATTTTCATTTTTGGCATGTTTTCCATTGTTGTTTATCATCCTTTCTTATCTTTGTTATATTTCGAAAATAACATTGCTTCATGGCAACGTTCCTTCTTGAGGTTTTTTTTCACCTCAGATAGTTTTATTCTATTACATTTTGGATGGATTTGCAATCAATATTCCTTAAAAATAATAGGAATATCTGCCTGTCCCAAACATATACTTGGAAGAGAATGGAGGATAAAAGGAATGGGACAGAGAAGAGAAATACTTCCGGTGCTGGCACAGGATATCCGGCAGGCCGTGGAAAAGATGGATATTGATTTTGAGAAGCTTCAGGAAATCCGTATCCGGGCGGGCTCCCCGTTGATGGTGGTATATCAGGGGGTGGAGTATTTTGTCAGCCGGCAGGGGCAGATCATGACAACAATGGATCAGGCGGTGATCGTGAAACCAAAGGATGTGAAAGAGACAATGGAAAGGATAAGCAATTATTCCATGTATGCATTTGAGGAGGAATTAAAACAGGGATTTATCACGATACGTGGAGGCCACCGGATAGGTGTGGCAGGAAAGACCGTAATGGAACGCGACCGGGTCAAAAATCTAAGGTACATATCTTTTATAAACATCCGTCTGGCACATCAGCTGATCGGCTGCGGTGATCAGGTACTGCCATATCTGCTCAATGGAGACAGTATTTACCATACGCTGATCATTTCACCGCCCCGGTGTGGAAAGACAACATTACTGCGGGATTTGATACGACAGCTGTCGAATGGAACGGCAGAGTGCAGAGGGATTAATGTGGGGGTTGTGGATGAAAGGTCAGAACTGGGAGCCTGTTATCAGGGGAAGCCACAGAATGATCTGGGATACAGGACGGATATCCTTGACTGTTGTCCGAAGAGGGAGGGAATGATGATGCTGGTCCGTTCGATGTCTCCAAAGGTGATCGCAGTGGATGAGATTGGTTTTAAGGAGGATGTGGAAGCTTTGGAATATGTTATGAATTGCGGGGTAAAGATACTTGCTACCGTGCATGGAAGGAGTATGGAAGAGATCCGTAAAAAACCAATCCTTGGCAGGCTGGTCAGGGAAAAGTTTTTTCAGAGATATGTACTGCTGTCCGCAGGGGAAGCAGGCAGGGTGGAGGCAATCTTTGATGAGAGGGGAACATATCTGACCCATTGCTGCAGTGAAAAATAGGTTTAAGGAGAAAGGGAGGAAAAAATGGCGGGTTTTCAGATGATAATAAAACTGATAGGAGGAGGAATGGCTCTGGCAGGAGGCTGTGGCTGTGGATTGTGGATGGCTGCAGCCAGAAAAAAACGTATCCGTGTTCTGAGAGAACTGGAGCAGGCGATGGTGCTCATGGCAGGAGAGATCGAATATGCGGCAGCAGACATTTTAGAAATTTTAGAAAAGCTGGCCGGAAAGACGTGGTATCTGTCTGATTTTTTTCAAAGTATATATGAAGTCCTTGCGGTCAGAGAAGGCACCGGTTTATATGAGATCTGGAGAAGAGAAATGGTAAGGAGTCCTGTATATGCCTGTCTGGAAACAGCAGACAGGGAGGTGTGGCAGGAAATAGGAATGCATCTTGGGACACTGGACAGGCAGACACAGCTTCGGACGCTTTGTATTCTTCAGGAAAGGCTTCAAAGGAGGATACAGGAGGCAGAGAATACATATCATTCACAGGCAAGGATATACCGGCTGGTTGGAATTACAGGAGGGGTATTTACAGTTATACTACTGTTGTAGAGAGGAGGCAAAGATGAGTATTAATTTAATCTTTCGGATTGCGGCGGTAGGGATACTGGTATCTGTACTTGGACAGGTTCTCAAGCACGCAGGAAGAGAGGAACAGGCATTTTTAGTCAGCCTGTCTGGGCTGATACTTGTTCTTTTGTGGGTAATCCCATATATTCTGGAACTGTTCCGTTCTATTCAGGAATTATTTGCAATATAGACAGCTGCGTGGGAAAGAAGGATGCACAATGTTTGGACCGGGAGAGAGGGCTTATGGAAAAGATTGTAATGATCGGTATTATGGCAGTACTTTTAGCGATTCCATTGAAAAAGGACAAACCGGAATTTAGCATGCTTCTGATCATTACGTCATGTCTTCTGATCAGTATGCTGGCACTGGGCCGGATAAAGGAACTGGTGTCGTATCTGAGGACACTGCAGCAGTATCTGGGATCTGCCGGGATCTATATGAAGATTTTGTTTAAAATGATAGGGATCACTTATATGGCAGAGCTGGGAGCAAATCTGTGCAGGGATGCAGGCTATAGTGCCGTGGCTTCCCAGATTGAATTTTGCGGAAAGCTTATGCTTCTGGCAGTCAGTCTGCCGGTGCTGGCATCATTGTTTGAAATAATGCTGCAGTTTGTGCCGGCCGGATAAGGAAAGGAGGAGAAAATGGCAGCAGAAGATGAAATGGATTATTGCAATGATTTTATGGACGAGTTGTCATATGACAAGCTGCAGCAGATGATGGATGAGATGCTGGGAGATCAAAGCTTTTCCTTTGGGGATGTAGTGAACGGGATCATTCAAAATGGCAGGGCAGATACAGCACAGAGTATGCTTGCATCATTAAAAAAAGCAGTGGTATCGGCTTTTTTGCAGGATCAGCAATTTATCGTGTCTTTGGTCGTGATCGCACTGGCAGGGGCAGTATTTTCAAACTTTTCAAAATTGTTAAAAGGAAGAGAAGTGGCGGAAACAGCATTTTATATTGTGTATATGCTCTTTTTTGCCATGTTGGCATCTTCATTTCTACATATCACACAGTTAGCGGGGCAGACAATGGAAAATCTGTTTACATTTATGAAAGCAATGGTGCCTTCCTTTATGATCAGTCTCTCTTTTACGCAGGGAGGAGTGGCAGCCGGAGTTTATTATGAATTTACCCTGATCATGCTTATGGCAGCTGACTGGCTGTTGGCAGGACTGGCACTTCCGGCAGTTCATTTGTATTTTTTTCTGCAGGTAGTGAATCAGTTTTCGGAGGATGATATGTTTTCCAGGATGGCGGAGCTGGTCCGTGATGCCATCCGCTTCGGGGTAAAGACGGTGTTTGGCTTGATGATGGGAATGAATATCATACAGGGACTGGTTGTCCCGGTAAGTGCTGAGGTGAAAAATCTGGCCGTAATGAGGCTGGGAAGTGCAATACCGGGGGTGGGAAATTCGGTTGATTCGGTGCTGCAGACAGTATTATGTGCCGGTAAACTCGTAAAAAATGCTGTCGGAGTAGCAGGAGTGATCGCTGTCTTTTTTCTGTGTGCTGTACCGCTTATCCAGATGATAGTCAGCAGGATATTACTGCAGGCGGCATCTGCTGTGCTGCAGCCTGTTTCCGATAAACGGCTTATACGGGGGCTGACAGGAGCTGTGGGAGCCGTGGATCTTTACATATATACCGTGGGGGCGGGAGCGATGCTCTTTATTTCATCAATTGCCATTATCAGTGCATTTACTACATGATGCAGCAGTATTTTCAAAGGAGGCAGTATGATCCGTCAGTTTGTGCAGAATATACTGGTTTATGTTGTTATGATGAATATATTAAGAGGACTTGTATCGGATAAAAAATTTCGGGATATTTTCCGGTTTGCAGGGGGGATGATATTGATCCTTTTGTGCGTCAGTCCGGTATTGTCCGTGATATCGGACAGCAACGTATGTCAGGAGCTGTTGGAAAAAAAGTTAAACCAAAGTCAGATCAGTCAGGTGAAGCAGGAGTTAAAAATGACAGAGGGAAATCTGGAGGAGATCATGATGAAAGAATGTCAGAAGGAACTGGAAAGACAGATATCCTCTATGGTGGAACAACAAGGGGAAAAAGAACAGAAAATAAATGTCAGCCTTTATAAAGACAAAAAAGGAGAATTTCGTCTGCAGGAGGTGCAGCTGGAGCTGGAACCGGAGGCGGAGGCTGCCTCTGTGCAAAACGACCGGTCACGGATAAAAATAGATGAAATAGAAGTGCTGAGTGATCAGGAGAGATCATCAATGCAGCAGAATAACCGGAAAAACACAGATGACGGAACCAGACGCATGAAAAAAAAGATATGCAAAAAATATGAGCTTTCGGGAAAGAAGGTAATGGTTTGGAGAAAAAGTGGAAACAATTACTAAAAAGATTGTACAGACAGGAAAAAAAGGATGACAGGGAGAAAAAGAAGTGGACGGAGACAGGAATAGTAAAGATTGTTATTATTTTCCTGACGGGAGTTCTTTTGATGATCTTGTCTCTGCCGTCAGGGAATCTATCTACAAAAACAGATAGTACCAAAAAACGGACAGAGAAAGAAAATACCGGTGGAATCCGGAAACAGGATGAGATTGTATCTGATATGGAGCAGTATGCACAAAACAGAGAGAAAAAACTGGAAAAGGTATTGTCGCGGGTGGAAGGGATCGGAACCGTGCAGGTCATGGTCACGATAGCAGCCTCTGAAGAAAAGGAGGCACTTTGTCAGGAGGACAGCTCTGATAGTACCTCAAATGAAACAGACAGCTCCGGGGGAAACAGAAGCCAGTCATCCGGTAGTGAAAAGAAGGATCCCGTATTAGTTGGAGAGGAGGAAAAAGAACCCTATATCGTACAGGTGAAACTGCCGCAGATAGAGGGGGTACTGGTGGTGGCACAGGGAGCCGGAACCGGTGCTGTTGATGCAGAAATAATTGCGGCAGTTCAGGCATTATTTCCGATCGAACCACATAAGATAAAAGTGATGAAAATGGGTGATAGCAGCGTGAAATAAAAGTTTGCGGATTAGAAGCTGCAGATTTTTGGAAAGGTATGGTGAATAAGATGAAGAAATTTGCACGAAAAAATCAAATGATCATTACCGCTCTGGCTGTGTTGGTGGCAGTGGCCGGGTATTTGAATTTTACAGGACAGGAAATTGACAAAAATGGTCTTAAAAGCGTGATGTCACTGAGCGGGAAGGCGACAGCCGCACCGGCGGACACAACACAGGAGACGAAGCAGAAAGAGAAGCAGGCAAAGGCGGATCAGAAAAAAACAGAGCAGGCAAAGACAGAGGATGGAACGACACTTGATATCTCGGAGGAAGATAGCAGTGGATATACGGTGGCTGACAGCGGGGAGCTTAAATCAGTTTCTGAAGAAAATCCGGGGGAGGCAGTAATGGTTTCTAATTCTCTGGGCAAAGATTATTTTTCTTCGGCAAAGCTTTCGAGAGAACAGAGCCGTGCCAAGAATAAGGAAACACTAATGAATATTATCAATAATGATAAGATAGCATCAAAGGATAAAAAAAGTGCTATTGATCAGGTGGCACAGCTGACAGAAAATGCACAGCTGGAGAGTGCGGCAGAATTGATGCTGGAAGCAAAGGGGTTTGCAGATTCCGTGGTAAGCATTGAGAAGGGAAATGCAGATGTCATCGTAAATGCAGGTGAGCTGACACAGCAGCAGCTGGCACAGATTACAGACATTGTGACCCGCAAAACAAAAATATCTGCGGATAATGTTGTGATCACTCCGGTTGCCGTAAAATAGAGCATGAGTATGACATAAATCCATAAGTCTGCTTGCAAATATGAGGATATTTGGTATAATAAACTAGACTAATTGGCAATATTTTATAAAAAGAACAAAGGAGGTAGTGTGTCGTGTCAAAAGAGCAGACTTCAAGAGAATATATTACGAAGAAAAAAGAGCTTGGCGAGGTAAAGATCGCTTCTGATGTGGTAGCAGTGATCGCTGCGCTGGCTGCAATGGAAGTTGACGGAGTGCATGCCATGGCTGGAAATATGACGAATGAGCTGATCGGCAAACTGGGTATGAAGAATCTTTCAAAGGGAGTCAAGATCCTGATGGAGGGAGGCATTGTGCGCGTAGATATGATGGTGGTTGTTAATTATGGATATAGCATACCCGAAGTATCTGAGCAGGTTCAGGAGAGAGTCAGTCAGCAGATAGAGAATATGACGGGACTTTCTGTTTCTGAGGTAAATGTCCGCATTGCCGGTGTAAATCTTGAAAATTCATAAAGGTAAGGGTACGAGATCATGACGAGAAAAAAGGTCAGAGAACATTTATTCCAAATGCTGTTTGTGCTGGATTTTTATCCGGAGGACGAATTAAAGGGGCAGGTTCAAGTCTTTTTGGAGGAACTTCCCGTTAATTCGGAAACGGCAGCAAAGGAATCTGAAGAAGGACTGAAAAAGGTACAGGACGAATTGCAGCAGAAGTTCTTTTCCGTTGCTGAGCATTTAGAGGAGATTGACAAAAGGATAGAAGAGAAATCCAATGGCTGGTCACTGGCACGCATGGCCAAAGCGGACATTACAATACTTCGTCTGGCAGTATATGAGATCCTGTTTGACGAGGATGTGCCGGCAGGTGTCGCAGTCAATGAGGCAGTTGACATTGCAAAGCGGTTTGGAACAGATAGATCACCGGCTTTTGTAAATGGTGTACTTGGTTCTATTGTCAGGGACTGTGCGGAGGAATAGATATGAGAGCGGTGACGGTATCTCAGATCAACCGGTATATTGCAAATCTTTTTAAACAGGATTATACCTTATCCGGAATACAGGTTAAGGGAGAGATATCCGGATGTAAATATCATTATTCCGGTCATATTTATTTTACACTAAAAGATGCAGGAGCTGCCATCTCCTGTGTAATGTTTTCTT
>OJOY01001019.1_pt1 | contig 11156 bp, 6 predicted proteins | sample 1598361 | NCBI WGS metagenome assembly OJOY01 (sample SAMN03922472, study PRJEB24848) | human gut metagenome | isolation source: stool sample | host: Homo sapiens | place: Germany | collected 2010-11 | reverse complement strand
GCGGACGGAAATAAACCGACTGATTAAAAGCTGATAAAAAAGGTACGAAAAATCTGTGCTTTTCACAAATTCTTCGTACCTTTACGCTCCGGTAAAACAAGTTCTATCCACATAAAAGATAACAAAATGGAAAACAGAAGTTTAGTAACCATTGCCGAACATTCTAAAGAAAAAATCCTCTACATGCTCGAAATGGCGAAGCAGTTTGAAATGAACCCCAATCGCCGGTTATTACAAGGAAAGGTTGTAGCAACCCTGTTCTTTGAACCTTCCACCCGTACCCGCTTGAGTTTTGAAACAGCTGCCAACCGTCTCGGTGCACGAGTAATCGGATTCTCTGACCCCAAAGCTACCAGCTCTGCCAAAGGAGAAACACTTAAAGACACGATCATGATGGTGAGCAACTATGCAGATATTATCGTCATGCGACATCATCTCGAAGGAGCTGCACGGTATGCCAGCGAAGTAGCCCCGGTGCCTATTGTCAACGCAGGTGACGGAGCCAACCAGCACCCGTCGCAGACGATGCTCGATCTCTACTCTATCTACAAGACACAAGGAACGCTGGAAAATCTGAACATTTTCCTGGTGGGTGACTTGAAATACGGCCGCACCGTACATTCTTTGCTGATGGCGATGCGACACTTCAATCCAACTTTCCACTTCATCGCTCCCGAAGAGCTGAAAATGCCGCAAGAATACAAACTTTACTGTAAAACGCACCAAATAAAATACGTTGAACATACGGATTTTACCGAAGAGATTATCGCTGACGCCGATATTCTGTACATGACCCGTGTGCAACGCGAACGTTTCACCGACCTGATGGAATATGAACGGGTGAAGAATGTATATATTCTCCGTAATAAAATGCTGGAGAACACACGTCCGAACCTGCGTATCCTGCACCCGCTTCCCCGTGTCAACGAAATTGCTTACGATGTGGATGACAATCCGAAAGCATATTATTTCCAACAGGCACAAAACGGTCTGTATGCCCGCGAAGCAATCCTTTGCGATGTATTAGGTATCACATTAGATGACGTTAAAAACGATATTTTATTATGAGCGAAAATAAACAAGAATTGCAAGTAGCTGCCCTGAAAAACGGGACAGTGATTGACCATATACCATCCGAAAAGCTCTTTACCGTAGTGCAACTGCTCGGTGTGGAACAGATGACTAGCAATATCACTATCGGATTCAACCTCGACAGCAAGAAGCTGGGTAAAAAAGGGATCATCAAGATTGCAGATAAATTCTTCTGCGACGAAGAGATTAACCGTATTTCAGTAGTTGCCCCGCACGTCAAACTGAATATCATCCGCGATTACGAAGTAGTGGAAAAGAAAGAGGTGAAAATGCCGGATGAACTTCGGGGCATCGTGAAATGTGCCAATCCGAAATGTATCACCAACAACGAACCGATGGCCACTATCTTTCATGTGATAGACAAGGATAATTGTATCGTAAAGTGCCATTATTGCGAGAAAGAGCAGAAACGTGAAGAGATTACAATCCTCTGAATAAACGTATAGCCCCATGAAACAGGACTGGAAACCAGGAACGATGATCTATCCGCTGCCGGCTGTACTGGTCAGCTGCGGAAAGGAAGAAAGCGAATATAATATGTTCACAGTAGCATGGACGGGTACGATTTGTACAAACCCGCCCATGTGTTATATATCCGTACGTCCGGAACGCCATTCTTATGACATTATCAAAAAAAACATGGAGTTTGTCATCAACCTGACAACGAAAGATATGGCTTTTGCCACCGACTGGTGCGGAGTTCGTTCGGGACGTGATTATCATAAATTTGATGAGATGAAGCTGACACCCGGACAGTGTACGGTGGTTAGTGCTCCGTTGATTGAAGAATCTCCTCTCTGCATTGAATGCCGTGTGAAAGAAATCATCTCTCTCGGCTCACACGATATGTTTATCGCTGACGTAGTAAATGTGCGTGCGGACGACCGGAACCTGAATCCTGAAACCGGAAAGCTGGAACTGGCAGAAGCCAATCCGCTGGTATATGTGCACGGAGGATATTATAATCTGGGAGAGAAAATCGGTAAATTCGGTTGGAGTGTAGAAAAGAAGAAATCATAAAAAGTGCGATATTGCCATGAATATGCTGCGTAAATTCATCCTTCCCGGTTTGTTAGCTATAGCCTGCACGGCTGTCGGCCAGAACTATAACGCAGAAAAAGTAGACCGCCCCAATACAAAAAAAATAAATATCGGTATCAAGGCGGGATTCAACTCTTCCATGTTCATGGTGTCTGAACTGAAAATTAAGGATGTAACTATCGATGAGGTGCAGAATAACTACAAGATAGGTTATTTCGGCGCCCTCTTTATGCGCATCAACATGAAGAAGCATTTCATTCAGCCGGAAGTGTCCTATAATGTAAGCAAATGTGAGATCACTTTCGATAAGCTCGGTTCGCAGCATCCTGCCATCGAGCCTGATTATGCTTCCGTGCAATCGGTGTTGCACAGTGTGGATTTCCCTATTTTATACGGCTATAATGTGGTGAAAAAAGGGCCTTACGGAATGTCTATCTTCGCAGGCCCCAAACTTCGCTACTTATGGGGAAAACACAATGAAATCACTTTTAAGAATTTTGACCAAAAAGGGATTCACGAAAGGCTGTATCCGTTCAATGTCAGTGCAGTGATCGGTGTAGGCGTCAACATCTCCCGTATCTTTTTCGATTTCCGCTACGAGCAAGGCATCGGAAATATCTCCAAGTCCATCATTTACGACAATATCAATTCCGACGGCAGCACAGGAGTGAGCAACATTATTTTCCGTCGCCGTGACAGCGCGTTAAGTTTTTCGCTGGGATTCATCCTTTAAGAATAAAATATCATTAAATCCGGCTTTTTACTAACATTTTTCTTGTACTTCCTTCATTCTTTATTTATTTTCATTAACTTTGTGCGCTTAAAATAGGTATCTCGAATTAGAAATTTAATCTTACTTATAAAAGAATGAAAAGAGACGACATCATTTTCGACATCATCGAAAAAGAGCATCAACGTCAGTTGAAAGGAATCGAGCTTATTGCATCAGAAAATTTTGTGAGTGACCAGGTTATGCAGGCAATGGGTTCTTGCCTGACTAACAAGTACGCAGAAGGTTATCCCGGCAAACGTTATTACGGAGGTTGCGAAGTAGTAGACCAAAGCGAACAAATCGCTATCGACCGCCTGAAAGAAATTTTTGGCGCGGAATGGGCAAACGTACAACCACACTCGGGAGCACAAGCTAATGCTGCTGTTTTCCTCGCAGTTCTGAATCCGGGCGACAAATTCATGGGATTAAATCTTGCACACGGCGGACACCTTTCTCATGGCTCACTGGTAAACACTTCCGGTATCATCTATACTCCTTGCGAATATAACCTGAATCAGGAAACTGGACGCGTTGACTACGACCAGATGGAAGAAGTCGCTCTACGTGAGAAACCGAAAATGATTATCGGTGGTGGTTCTGCATACTCTCGTGAATGGGATTACAAACGTATGCGTGAAATCGCCGACAAAGTAGGCGCTATCCTGATGATTGACATGGCTCACCCTGCCGGCCTGATCGCTGCCGGAGTGCTCGAAAATCCGGTTAAATATGCACATATCGTCACTTCTACTACACATAAAACACTTCGCGGACCTCGTGGTGGTGTCATCATGATGGGTAAGGATTTCCCCAATCCATGGGGTAAGACCACTCCGAAAGGTGAGATCAAGATGATGTCTCAATTACTGGATTCTGCCGTATTCCCAGGGGTTCAAGGCGGACCGTTGGAACATGTAATTGCTGCTAAAGCAGTTGCTTTCGGTGAAATCCTGCAACCTGAATTTAAGGAATATGCTAAACAAGTACAAAAGAACGCTGCTGTACTTGCACAGGCTTTAATCGACCGTGGTTTTACCATCGTTTCCGGTGGTACAGACAACCACTCTATGTTGGTCGACCTGCGTAGCAAATATCCTGAACTGACAGGTAAAGTGGCAGAAAAAGCATTGGTTTCTGCCGATATTACTGTTAACAAGAACATGGTTCCGTTCGACAGCCGTTCAGCTTTCCAGACTTCCGGTATCCGTTTGGGTACTCCTGCTATCACAACTCGTGGTGCAAAAGAAGATTTGATGCTCGAAATTGCTGAAATGATCGAGACTGTATTGTCTAACGTAGAAAATGAGGAAGTTATTGCACAAGTACGTGCACGTGTCAATGAGACAATGAAGAAATATCCTCTTTTTGCTTATTAAAAAACGATTTCAAAGCTAATAGCTTCACTGTTATCAGCTTTATTTCTTATTTATAAGGTCTGCTCTTTGTGAAAGGAGCAGGCTTTTTTTATTTATTAACGGTCCCGCCCGAACCATCTGTCCATATTTTCGTTTTTCTTACTATAAAAGAAATATATGATGTCATATATCACTCATAGCAAGGACGAATTCAACCGTACAGTGTGCAAGAAGAGAAAACAGAAGCGCACTGGACTCTATATACAGTCATCCCCGTCTTTCCACATTTTATTTCATAGGGAAAGACGGGGATTTATTTTACCGGCATCATACCGGAATATTTTTTTGAGGTATATATTTTAGCTCAATCCTTCTATTTCTCCATCCACAATATCGATGTGCAATGCCTGCGGCTCCTTGGGTAATCCCGGCATACGAAGAATTTCTCCGGCAATGGCTACAATCATTTCAGCTCCGTTATTGATAACAATATCTTTAATATGGAACTCGAAGTTGTTTACCGCACCATAAATCTTTGGATCGGCAGAAAATGAATATTGTGTTTTCGCAATACAAACCGGATAATGAGTAATTCCCATTTTCTCGATCAGTTTGATACGGTTGCGGGCAATACTGCTATAAGTAATAACGCTGGCTCCGTAAATATTAGTGGCTACCTTTTCGATCTTCTGCTGTATGCTATCTTCTTCTTTATAAGTGTAGCGTAAAGATTCGGACGGATTGTTCTCTATGGTATCTACTACCAGACGGGCCATATCTACTGCTCCCTCTCCTCCTTCACTGAACGCATTGTTAATGGCGAAACCCACTCCCAACTGTTCGCAATGTTCGCGCAGTAATTCCATTTCTTCATCCGTATCGGATGCAAACTTATTGAAAGCTACGATGATGGTCTGACCGAATGAGCGAAGGTTACGAACGTGTTTGTCGAGATTACGCAATCCTTCTTTCAAGCCTTCCATATTCGGCTCTTTGATACGGTCGAGACTGACACCTCCGTGCATCTTTAATCCTTGTGCCGTAGCGACAATCACCGTGAGACGTGGTTGGAGTCCGCTCTTGCGGCATTTGATATTATAGAATTTTTCTGCACCGAGATCGGCACCGAATCCGGCTTCTGTTATTACATAATCACCGAAAGACATTGCCAATTTAGTGGCCAGAATAGAGTTACAACCATGTGCGATATTAGCAAACGGACCACCATGTACAAAAGCAGCGGTTCCTTCGGTAGTCTGCACTAAATTAGGATGGATAGCATCTTTCAATAACACGGTGATGGCTCCTGCCACTCCCAAATCTTTCACAGTAAAAGGTTGGTCGTCATACGTGAAGCCCAACAGGATATTTTCAATACGGCGACGCAGATCACTCACATCTTTAGAAAGGCAAAGAATTGCCATAATCTCCGAAGCAGGAGTTATATCGAAACCGGACTCTTGGGTAATCCCGTTCGATTTAGGTCCGAGACCGACAACGATGTTGCGCAACGAACGGTCGTTCACGTCAAGCACTCTCCGCCAAAGAATTTCTTTCAGTCCAAAGCCCTTTGCCTGATTCTGATAAAGATAATTGTCGAGTAAAGCAGAAATCATGTTATGAGCAGAAGTGATGGCATGAAAATCCCCTGTAAAATGGAGGTTGATCTTGTCCATCGGAAGCACTTGTGCATATCCCCCACCGGCTGCTCCTCCCTTCATTCCGAAACATGGACCGAGAGACGGCTCGCGAAGAGCGACAATCGCATTCTTTCCAATTTTATTCAATCCCAAAGCGAGACCGATAGATACTGTAGTTTTGCCAATGCCCGCTTTGGTTGCTGTGATAGCAGTTACCAGAATGAGATTGCTTTTCTTCACTTTCTCTTCATCAATCAGTTGTTCGGGGATCTTTGCTATGTAGCGGCCATAATTCTCCACTTCCTCGCGAGGGATTCCGATACCTTCGGCAACTTGCTTAATCTTCTTCAGCTCAATACTGCGAGCTATTTCTATGTCTGATTTCATACAGAATATGATTAGTTTTATTTTTGAAGGAACAAAAGTATAACAAAAAAGCGAAATAGAGAAATTTAAAGTTCGACGGATATTATATCTCTATTTTTCATAACACAACAAACTCTTTTTACGCTATAACTGTTGTAAATGACATAACCTAAAACAACAACTTAATTATGGAATGGATTATTAATCAATTAAGGGTACATCCTGAACTTGCTATTTTCCTGACGCTCTTTGCCGGATTTTGGCTGGGCAGACTCAAAATAGGGAAATTCTCCTTGGGGACAGTCACCAGCGTTCTTCTGGTCGGAGTATTGGTCGGACAACTGAATATCACTGTAGATGGTCCGATGAAAGCTGTGTTCTTTCTGCTTTTCTTATTTGCCGTTGGCTATAAGGTAGGTCCGCAGTTTTTCCGCGGATTGAAGAAAGACGGCCTGCCACAAGTGGGATTTGCCGTACTGATGTGTATTGTCAGTCTGGTAGCCCCGTGGATACTGGCCAAAATCATGGGATATCATGTAGGAGAAGCTGCCGGACTGTTGGCAGGCTCACAAACAATATCCGCCGTTATCGGCGTGGCAAGCGATACGATCAACCAGCTGGGAATCAGCGATGCACAGAAAGCCACGTTCATCAATGCAATTCCGGTAGCGTATGCCGTAACTTATATTTTCGGAACGGCCGGTTCGGCGTGGATTCTGGCTTCTCTCGGCCCTAAAATGCTGGGTGGACTGGATAAGGTGAAGGCCGACTGCAAGGAATTGGAGGCTCAAATGGGAACATCGGAAGCTGACGAACCCGGATTTTCCCCGGCTCTTCGTCCGGTTGTGTTCCGTGCTTATAAAATCACCAATGAATGGTTTGGCAAAGGAAAGAAAGTCAGTGAACTCGAAACATATTTATGCAAGAATGATAAACGTCTGTTTGTAGAACGGATTCGTCAAAGAGGAATGGTGAAAGATGTCAATCCGAACCTGATCCTTCACAAGAATGACGAAGTGGTACTTAGCGGACGCCGTGAATTTGTGATTGGAGAAGAAGACTGGATCGGTCCGGAAGTGATTGATGCACAATTACTCGACTTCCCGGCGGAAACTCTTCCCGTAATGGTGACCCACCGGACTTTTGCCGGAGAAACGGTTTCCAAAATCAGGGCGCAAAAGTTTATGCACGGGGTCAGCATCCGGAATATCAAGCGTGCCGGAATCAATGTTCCGGTATTGCCTAAAACGATTGTAGATTCGGGAGACATTCTCGAACTTACCGGTCTTAAACATGAAGTGGAAAGTGCTGCCAAACAAATGGGCTATATTGACCGGCCTACCAACCAGACGGATATGATCTTCGTTGGATTGGGCATTTTGCTCGGTGGTCTTTTCGGTGCACTGGCTATTCATCTGGGAGGTGTTCCTATCAGTCTTTCTACCAGTGGCGGCGCATTGATAGCCGGACTTCTGTTCGGTTGGCTACGCAGCAAGCATCCTACTTTCGGAGGTATCCCCGAACCTTCTTTATGGGTATTGAATAATGTAGGATTGAATATGTTTATCGCAGTGGTCGGTATCGCCGCAGGTCCCAGTTTCATTGCCGGATTCAAGGAAGTAGGCGTCAGTCTGTTTATCGTCGGCGCATTGGCAACGGCCATTCCTCTCCTCGCCGGATTGCTGATGGCGAGATACTTGTTCAAATTCCACCCTGCCCTGTCATTGGGATGTACGGCAGGAGCACGTACTACAACAGCTGCATTGGGAGCTATTCAGGATGCAGTGGAAAGCGACACACCGGCATTAGGATATACGGTGACGTATGCAGTCGGCAATACGCTCCTGATTATCTGGGGAGTTGTCATCGTACTACTTATGTAAAACTATATAAATAAATATCATTATGGAAAAGAAAACAAATAACCCTGCCATTACCAAAAGTTATGCCAAGAAAATGGAAACGATCAGCCCGTTCGAGCTGAAAAACAAACTGATCAATATGGCAGATGAAAGTATCAAGAAGATAGCACATACCATGTTGAATGCCGGAAGAGGTAACCCGAACTGGATTGCTACCGAACCACGCGAAGCCTTTTTTCTGCTGGGACAATTCGGCCTTTGCGAATGTCGTCATGCGTTTTCACTGGAAGAAGGAATAGCAGGTATTCCGCAAAAGGCGGGAATTGCTGCCCGTTTCGAGGCTTTCCTGAAAGAAAACGAGAAAGCTCCCGGTGCTAACCTATTGAAAGAGGGCTATAATTATATGCTGATGGAACATGCTGCCGATCCGGATACACTTATTCACGAATGGGCAGAATCGGTGATTGGCGACCAGTATCCTGTGCCCGACCGTATTTTACATTTTACGGAGTTAATCGTACAGGATTACCTGGCGCAAGAGATGTGTGACCGCCGTCCGCCGAAAGGTACTTTTGACCTTTTCGCGACCGAAGGAGGTACGGCAGCCATGTGTTATCTGTTCGATTCTTTGCAAGAGAATTTCCTGTTGAACCAGGGGGATGCTATTGCTTTGATGGTTCCTGTGTTCACTCCTTATATAGAAATCCCGGAACTGCGACGCTATCAGTTCGACGTTACCGAAATTTCTGCCGACCAGATGACTCCTGACGGTTTACATACCTGGCAGTATAAGGATGAAGATATAGACAAGCTGAAAGATCCGCGGATCAAAGCGTTGTTTATCACCAATCCGAGCAACCCGCCCAGCTATGCACTTAGCAAAGAGACTACCGAACGTATCATCAACATTGTGAAGAATGATAATCCGAACCTGATGATTATCACGGATGATGTGTACGGAACGTTTATTCCTCATTTCCGTTCATTGATGGCAGAGTTGCCGCACAATACGCTTTGCGTTTATTCGTTCTCCAAATATTTCGGAGCTACAGGATGGAGAACCGCTGTTATCGCTCTACACGAAGACAACATCTACGACAAAATGATTGCCCGCCTGTCGGAGGAGCAGAAATCAATCTTGAACAAACGTTATTCCAGCCTTAGCCTGCAACCGGAAAAGATGAAATTTATTGAGCGCATGGTGGCTGACAGCCGACAAATTGCGCTGAATCATACTGCAGGGCTTTCCCTGCCCCAACAGATACAGATGAGTTTGTTTGCCATCTTCTCGCTCCTGGATAAAGAAGACAGTTATAAGAAGAAGATGCAGGAAATTATTCATCGTCGTCTGCATGCGTTGTGGGATAACACAGGTTTCACGCTGGTGGAAGATCCGTTACGTGCCGGATATTATTCGGAGATCGATATGCTGGTATGGGCGAAGAAATTCTATGGGGATGACTTCGTTACTTATCTGCAAAAGACCTACAATCCATTGGACGTGGTTTTCCGCCTGGCAAACGAAACTTCACTCGTTCTGTTGAATGGTGGTGGCTTTGCCGGACCGAAATGGAGTGTGCGTGTGTCACTAGCCAATTTGAATGAGGCCGATTATGTGAAAATCGGACAAAGCATCAAGTGTGTGTTGGAAGAATATGCCCAAACATGGAAAGCATCAAAAGAATGAACTAAGTAGTTCATTTTATAAATGAGAATTTAATTCAGACAGAAGAACATAAGAACAAAAAATAAAATAGCAGTTAAATAAACAACAGAAATAATTTTCAAAGCGCAGCATTTATGTTCTTTTGTTCTTATGTCTGAAATTTTTCTCGCTCTTATGTCTAAAAATTAATTAGCGTTTATTTAAAGCGGGAGGTATCGACCTCTTCCCTTTTTTTCTCTTTGTATCCTCCGAATTTATAATTAAACGAAATACCGAATGTACGGGTAGTGCGCATATAGTGGTTTTTCACATTCTGCAATCCGTAACGGACTTGTGTCGAAATGGTGGAGGTATTGAACAGGTCGTCACACTTCAGCGTCAATTGTGCTTTTCCTTTTGCAAAGGTGTAACGAAGCGCTGCATCCAGATTTCCCGAACGAGGAAGATCGAAAATTCCCTGTATAGCTCTATTTTGATAGAATCCGGTCAGGGTGAATTTTAAGTCGGGTTTGGTGGAAAGGGTAAATGTGTTGTCCATCGTCAAGACGAATGTATATAGTTTACGGTCAAACGGGATATCCCAGAAGTCACTATCTTTCTGGCGATAACGAAAACCGATGGCGGTGAAACGGGAGTCGAGCCATTTTTTCACCTTAAAGGGAACTGTCATTACCAATCCGGCTTGTGATGAAAAATCAAAGTTGAAGAATTTGTAAATCTCTACTAAGCGTTCCGGTGATTGGTAGAGGGTTTGCATTTGCTTGTTTTTGGTATAGCTATAAAAGGCGGAAAAAACATACTTGCCTTTTAGTATATAATTAAGGCTGGTTTCATAGTTCGTGGCAGGTTTGAGATAGGGATTTCCTTGAATTTCAGAGTATGCTCCCATGTAAGAGATTGCATTCTGTACGCTCCAGTATTCGGGATATTCCTTGTCACTACTCAATGAGAATTGCAGGACATGTCCGGCAGCGGGCATATAAGTTAGATTGGCTACCGGGTACAGGCTCCATTCATTCCAGATATTTGTATGATATTGCTCTGCTGCCAGAGAAACATCGACCGAGAGTTTTTCACCGAAGCTTTTGCTTAGTCCGGCATACACATTCAGGGTTTGTTCGCGACGGCGGGAGTTCATGTTATTATCCGGTAACAGGTTATCTGTTTCCGGGTCATAATATCTTTGATAGCTATGGTCTAAAGCGGTCGTATAGGTTATACCATAATTCAATCCCCAGCCTTTACCTAAGGTATGTTCTTGCCCGGCATAAAAACGCCATTGATTGATTTGCTGTTTATCCCGGCTCAAGAAATTCATTGTCTCTGTTCCCATCGTGCTATATAATAATTGGCTGCCGGGAG
>OJOY01001000.1_pt1 | contig 11369 bp, 10 predicted proteins | sample 1598361 | NCBI WGS metagenome assembly OJOY01 (sample SAMN03922472, study PRJEB24848) | human gut metagenome | isolation source: stool sample | host: Homo sapiens | place: Germany | collected 2010-11 | reverse complement strand
ACGGTACGCTGCTATTGAACGGCACATTTACCGAGGGCAGACCGGCTATCGTGCGGAGCCGTTTGCCGGTTGCTTACAATCCCGATGCTACTGCGCCGGTGATCTGGCTGAACTTTCTGGATGGGTTGCTTTACGCCGAGGACATTCCAACTTTGCAGGAGTTTATCGGCTATTGCCTGATTCCCTCCAACAAGGGGCAGCGCATGATGGTGATTAAAGGCAACGGCGGCGAGGGTAAATCTCAAATCGGTGCGGTACTGTCTACCATCTTCGGCACGAATATGAAAGACGGCAGCATCGGCAAGATTTCTGAAAACCGCTTCGCCCGTGCCGATTTGGAACACATTCTCCTGTGCGTGGATGATGATATGCGGATGGAAGCTCTGCGCCAGACCAACTATGTAAAATCCATCGTGACAGCACAAGGCAAGATGGATTTGGAACGTAAAGGCAAGCAGAGTTATCAGGGCTGGATGTTCGCCCGATTGCTGGCATTCAGCAACGGTGATCTGCAAGCCTTGTATGACCGCAGCGACGGATTTTATCGCAGACAGCTTGTGCTGACCACCAAGGAAAAGCAGGTGGACAGAGCTGACGATCCTGATCTTGCAGAGAAGATGAAAGCTGAAGCCGAGGGTATCTTCCTGTGGGCATTTGAAGGCTTGCAGCGGCTTGTTGCCAACAACTTTAAGTTTACGGAGAGTGACCGCATCCGTGAAAATCGGGAAGCGGTCAAGCGTGACAACAACAATATCTTTGATTTCATGGAATCAGAGGGATATATCCGGTGCAAAGCGGATGCGTCCATCAGCTCCAAGGATTTCTATGAAATCTACCGGATGTGGTGCGAGGAAAACTCCCTTGCACCGCTGAAAGCCCGCAGCTTCAGCGACGCCATGATTGCCAATGCCAGAAAATTCAATCTGGAGCATTGCAACAACATCACCAACTCTGCTGGACGGCGGGTTTGGGGATTCATGGGAGTGGAAGCCATTGCACGACCTCATATAAATGGGTTTTACGGAGATTCGCCGTGTACGTACGTACCGGAGGACATTCCGGAGGAATGGCGGCAGGTCGAGTAAATCCCATTGCTGGTACGTATGTACGCAGCAAAAGAGCGTGAAACGCTTGTTATAGAAACAGCACACATCCTCTCGTTCGGGCTGTTTCTATGTCCACAGGCTTTTGAAAAAGTGTCTGTGGACACCGGCTGCAAGAGGAAGTTGACACAGAACAGCTTCATGCAGACGGGCTGACCATGGGAAAAGGCGCAGACATTTTCGCCTTGGTCAGCAGAGGTCACCGCAGTGACCGCATTCCCCCTCGGGAGAGCCCTCGGAGAGCCCACGGCACTTTGCAGCCAGTATGGATGAAAGTGTCATAGTGGGTTATTACACTTTGAAAAAGTGCCGTTCTCCAGCCTTCCGCTGTTGCAAATCTCAAAGAAAGGAAAAATCCAATGGCAAGAAATGATGGAATAGACCGTACCGTAGCCAGAAATCAGGACTTGGAAACACCGGCTGATGTGGCGAAGGTACAGGAACACAATGAGCGTGAAAAGGACAGCTACAGCAATCAGGACATCGTGCCGGAACGCACTTCTCTGAACGTCCATTTCAAAGCACCCACGGACGATTATGTAAAAATGTTTGAGCAGATGGAACAAGACGGCGTGATCTCCACCAGAGGTCTGAAACCGGATGCCGTCAAATACGGTGAGTTGGTATTTGATGTGAATTCCGCTTATTTCTACAATCATGGCGGCTATGAATTTGCGAAACAGTTTTATGCCGATGCCTACAAAGCTGCTGCGGAGATCGTAGGTGGTGAGCAGTATATCCTCTCCGCTGTGATGCACGCCGATGAGCGCAACCGAGCAATGTCCGAAGCTTTGGGCGAAGATGTGTACCACTACCACCTTCATGTGGTTTATATCCCGGTGGTGGAAAAGCAGATCCTTTGGTCGAAGCGATGCAAGGATGAAGCCCTCCGGGGAACCGTTAAGGAGGTCATCACACAGGTCAGCCGCAGTAAGAAATGGGAGTCCAAGCCGGTGCTTGGCGAGGACGGAAATCCCATGCTCAACGCAAAAGGGAAAAAGATTTTGAAGTCATCCTACAGTGTGTTGCAGGATGACTTTTTCAATTTCATGCGAAACGCCGGTTATACCGATGTGGAGCGTGGAGAACGTGGAAGCACCGAGGAACATCTGACTGTGACCCAGTTCAAGGTGCAGGCAGAACAGCAGCGGCTGGAAGCTGTGACCGGGCAGGTGGCACAGGCAGAACAGAATTTGGAGGATGCCAAAGCTGCCACAGCAAAACAGAAAAAGAAACTGGAATCTTTGCAAAAGGAAACCAAGGCGGCAAAGACCATTGCGCTGACAGTGCAGGACATTGAAGTAATGGGCAAAAAAGCCACATTCGGAAACAATATCACGCTGACACCGGATGAATGCGACACACTCAAACGCTATGCGGTCAATGGCATTATCGCCAATGCTGACAACAAGCGTCTGAAAGAAAAACTGGCTTCCGCAGAAAAGACGGTTTCCATCTGGAAGCAGCGGTATGAAGCGGTAAACGAAAAATATATGGAACTCAAACAGAAAGCCCAACCCTTTCTGGATGCACTGGAAATCGCATCCGAAAAGGTTCGGGCTTTTATCAATTCTATCCTCATCAGAGGAAAGCAAACACAGGAACACGAACACCCTGCCCGGAAGCGTGGACAGGATATGGAACTTTGATGGAGGAATCGCCTATTGAAGAAATATTATGAGGAAGCGAAATATAATGCGGCATTTGACCGCTGTGTGGATGTTATGAGCCAGATGCTCCAGAAATATGGACATCAGGTTTTGAATAAATTGGAACAGGACGCACCGCAGGGAGTGGAGCATTCCGAGGAAAGTAATCAAGCGCAGCTTCTGACGGATAAGGCTGCATAAAATTTGCAATTTACACGTTGCGTATTCGCTATGACTATGCTATAATGATTACGCAACGTGTATTTTTTTGCTTTTGTGGAGAAAAGACGGATGGATTGTAAAAACAGAATTATAAAGTTGCGTGAAAGCACAGGACTGAATCGGAAAGATTTTTGCAAGCTCGTCCATATTCCTTACCGGACTATGACTGAATGGGAATTGGACAACCGCCATGCACCGGATTATGTGCTGTGGCTTTTGGAGTATTATATCCGCAACGAGGGACTTATGGTAAAAGGAAGGAATGAGGGAGGTGGAGATTCTGAAAAAGAAACAACTTAAATGCTATCTTTATACAAGAGTGTCCACCTCGATGCAGGTTGACGGATACAGCTTGGATGCCCAGCGTGACAAGCTGCGGAAGTATGCGGCATACGAGGATATGATCGTTGCCGGGGAGTATTCTGACGAGGGCTTTTCCGGAAAGAACATTCAAGGGCGGCAGGAGTTTCAACGGATGCTGAATGACATCCAGGACGGCAAAGATGATGTTTCTTATGTGTTGGTCTTTAAGCTGTCCCGATTTGGCAGAAATGCAGCGGACGTTCTGAATTCTTTGCAACTCATGCAGGATTTCGGTGTCAATCTGATCTGCGTGGAGGATGGCATTGACAGCTCCAAGGATGCAGGAAAGCTGATGATCTCTGTGCTGTCTGCGGTGGCAGAGATTGAGCGAGAAAATATCCGCACACAGACAATGGCAGGACGTGAGCAAAAGGCTCGTGAGGGCAAATGGAACGGCGGTTTCGCTCCATATGGATACAAACTGGAAAATGGAAACCTTGTCATTGCAGAGGATGAAGTGGAAGTAATTCGTGTCATTTATGACCGCTACATTCACACTAATGAGGGTGTTGCAGGAGTTGCAAAATATCTGAACCGCAATGGTTATACTAAGAAACTAAGACAGAATAATACCATTCCGGGATTTTCAAGAGATTTTGTGAAAAATGTATTGTACAATCCTGTTTATATGGGAAAGATTGCTTACGGCAGACGAAGAACAGAAAAGAAACAGGGTACAAGAAACGAGATGCACGTGGTTGAGCAGTCGGAGTTCCCGGTTTATGAAGGACAACACGAAGCTATCATTTCCGAAGAGGATTGGTATCTGGTACAGGAAAAGCGCAAGATCAATTCTTTTAAGCGGGAAAAGGTTAACAATCCAGACCACGCACACATCCTGTCCGGTATCTTGAAATGCCCATGCTGCGGAAAGAGTATGTACGGCAATATCGCCAAGGCGCACAGCAAGGACAAGAAAACACGGTATTATTACTACTGCAAAAATACGGTAACACCTACCGGGCATGAGTGCAGTTTCCGTCTGAATATCGAGCAGACGGAAATCAACAAATTTGTGGCGAAGGTTATCTCCGCTATGGTCAACAATCCACGGTTTGTAGAAGCGATTCAGGCGAAAATCGGAACAGCAGTTGATACAGAAGATATGGAACGGCAGATTGCTGTCCTACAAGGGCGGCTAAAGCAAGCCTTTGGAACGAAAAGCCGCTTGGAGCGTCAGATGGATACCTTGGACATCAATGATGCCCACTATGACAGAAAGATTTTGGACTTGCAGCGCCGCTATGATGAGCAGTATGACACCATAGAGGAAATCGAAGTTCAGATTGGCGAATTGCAAAGTCAGATCCGCAGCATCCAGCAGGAGAAGATTTCCGGAGACAATATCTATCGCTTGTTGCTGGCATTTGATGAAGTCTACCATTCCGCAACGGAAGCGGAGCAGAAGGAGTTTATGAAGGCCTTTATCGAGCGAATTGAGATGTTCCCGGAGAAAAGGAAAGACGGAAGCTGGATAAAGAAGATCGTATTCAATTTTCCTGTGCCTGTTGATGGTGAGGAAGTGAAAGAACTTCCCTTGGAAACTGAAACAACTGTCGAGACGGTATGTTTATTGTCCAAACTTCATGAAGCGAAGCATCATGTGAATGTGAGACTGGATATGGATGAGTTAGATATTACCTCTGCTGAGAGTAAAGCAACCTATGAGGAAATCAAGTCATATGTGGCAGAGCATAATGAGGGGATGAAAGTATCTAACCTTTATATTGCGCAGGTTAAGGCTAAGTATGGAATTATAGAGCGTGAGAATTATAATAAGCCTAAGTTAGATGACGCCAGACAGCCTAAGTGTCCAAATGAGAAGGAAGAGGCTATTGTGGATGCGATGGAGCATTTTAAGATGATTTAGTAGATATAGAGAAAGGATGCATAATGAATATAAAACTAATAATATTCGACTTTGATGGAACAATAATGGATACTAAAAATACGATTATAGCTGCAAAGCAGGAAACATTGCGTCAGATGGGAGTAGATGTAGCAGATGAACAGACATGTGCAAGTACAATTGGAATGTCTGCTAAAATAGGCTTTCAAAAGTTGTGTCCGGAATTATCAGAGGATATGATTGACTTATGTATGAAAAAATATCGTGAAATCTTTGATGAAACAAAGAAAGTAGTGCCACCTGTCTTATTTCCTAATATGGTTGAAACCCTAAATGAACTGAAGAAAAAAGGTATAGTGTGTACAATTGCTACTTCAAGGGGACACAATTCATTAGTTGAATTTCTTGAAAGTATGAATATTGCTAAATTTTTTTCGTATATATTAGCAGCTGAAGACACTACTTTGCTTAAGCCAAATGCAGAACCGGTTAAGAAAACATTAATTGATTTATCATGTAGTTTGGAGAATACTCTTGTTGTTGGAGATATGCCATTTGATATAATTATGGGTAAAAATGCAGGCGTGTATACATGTGGAGTAACCTATGGTGTTTCAGATAAAAAGAGTCTTTTAGAGGCAGGAGCAGATTGGATAATTGATAGTATAAGTGATTTGCTAGAAATAGTATAAAATCCTATTTATGGATATAACTAACAATGATAAAAAGAATACAAAAAATTAAGGAAAAGGTCTAATTTATAGATACAGGAGTTGATAATCCTATGAAAAATAGAAATGTTATATATATAAGAGTTGAAACGCAGTGAACAAGCTATAATTATAATCCATCGGGAACTAAGGGGGCACTTCTATACGGAGAGATATGCACCTTCATTTTATTTGGGCGTTACAGGATGAATTCCCGTCAAGGCTATACAATGTGCAGACAAAGTACACTATCAATACATCTGTCAAGCAGTTATTTTCCTTTTTACGTATTCATTTCCCTTGAATGCATGGGAAAAACTCCTATTCCTACCGGTTGGAAAGAAATTTATTTGCATCCAAGATAATTTGCGGAGACTGTAATAAAGTATTTGTACGGAAAGGCTGGCGGAGCAGTAAGCAGTACAGGAGTTGACCGTAAGGTATGGCAGTGCAGTGAGTGGTACAAGGTTAAGGGAGTTATAGGATGCACCAACCACCATGTAGAGGAAGAAACATTGATAAAGGCTTATCTGATGGCTTGAAATGCATTGGTGGAGAACCGAGAGGATTTCATGGAGCAGTGGACGGAACAGTTACAAAGCGCGAACCTGTTGAAAGGTTATCGGGCAGAGAAGTTCATAGAATATACTGATGGGGCGAAGTCTTTGACGGAGATGGAACATTGTTGGTAGTGTTTCTGGATGGAACAGAGATTGAATGTAAAAATGAAGAGGAGTAAGAAAAGATGTCGATTGGGAGTTGAGATTCCTGATCGGCTTTTTTTCTTGCTCTTATGCAGATAGTAAAATGTAGGTGGGTGTGGTAAAATGGAATTGCATGCATAATAGTGGGAAGATTTGAAGGGATAAGAAAGTGATATTATTATTGTAAAAAGATTATAGAGTAATCGGGAAATTTCGATTACTCTTTTTAAGTATAAAAAATTGATAGATAATAGTAATAAAATAAAGGGTGGTACAGATTAATGGCAAGAAAATCTATTGATTGGATGAAAACAATGCCTGAGTTATTAAACGAGTGGGATTATGAAAAGAATAATATTATGCCTTCGGATATATCAATTTGGTCAAAAAATAAAGTATGGTGGAAGTGTAAATATGGACATGAATGGGCTTCGACTATGAATAGTAGGCAAAAAAAATCTGGTTGCCCTTATTGTGCGGGATTACTTCCGATTGTAGGAGTAAATGATTTACAGACAACAAATCCTGAATTAATAAAGGAATGGGATTATCAAAAAAATATTATAAAACCATATGAAATCAAGGTAGGAAGTGGGATGAAAATATGGTGGAAGTGTAAAGAAGGTCATTCTTGGGAAGCAACTCCAAATCATAGGAAAAAGGGACAGGGCTGTCCTTATTGTTCCGGTAAGAAAGTATTGGCAGGATTTAATGATATTAATACGCTAAGACCCAATATAGCAAAAGAATGGGATTATGAAAAAAATGAAAATAAAACCCCTGATATGTATACCGTTAGAAGCGGAAGTAAAGTTTGGTGGAGATGTAAAGAAGGTCATTCCTGGAAAGCAGTTATAGCAAGTAGAACAGGTAAAAAATATGTTCAATGTCCGTATTGTTCAGGTCGACTACCTATAGTTGGTACAAATGATTTGCAAACAACAAATCCTGATTTGATTAAAGAATGGGATTATGAGAAAAATAGTCCAATATACCCTTATATGGTAAAAAAAGGAAGCAATAACAAAATATGGTGGAAATGTGAAAAAGGACATGAATGGCAAGCTGAAATAAGTGCTAGAACAAGTGGAAAGTCAGGCTGTCCATATTGTGCAGGCAGAAAAACAATTCAAGGTGAAAATGATTTAGTATCTATTGAATCTAAATTATTATCGGAGTGGAATTATAAAAAGAATGATGGAAAAAAGCCAAGTGATTTCAAAATGCATAGTGGAGCATTAGTGTGGTGGAAATGTGAAAGAGGACATGAATGGCAAGCTAAAATAGCTGATAGAAGCAGAGGTGATGGGTGTCCTTATTGCTCAGGAAAGAGACTGATGGTAGGATTTAATGATTTAGCACATGTATATCCTTATTTGGCTAAAGAATGGAATTATGAAAAAAATCAAGGAAAGATGCCAGAAGATGTAACATCAAAAGCAGGGATAAAAGTGTGGTGGAAATGTGAAAAAGGACATGAATGGCAAGCTTTAATAAGCAACAGAAGCAGGGGTGATGGGTGTCCAATATGCAATTCTGGAATTAGAACATCATTTCCAGAACAAGCTATATTTTATTACATTAAAAAAATATATCCAGATGCACTGAATCGATGTACACAACAATTGGGAGGAAAAAGAGAGCTGGACATATTTATTCCGTCAAAACAGGTGGGAATAGAATATGATGGTAGTGTATGGCATTCAAGTGAAAAGGCTTTAAATAGGGAAGTGAAAAAGTATGAAGAATGTATAAAGCAAGGCATTTTTCTGATACGTGTAAAAGAAAAGAATGGTGTACTAAAAGAAGGTTCTTGTGATGTGTTAATACGTACGGATAGTAACTATAATAATGAAACCTATAAAAAATTATTTTCTGAGCTAAATAATTATATTGATATTCCAGATGATATAGATGTTGTTAGAGATAGAATACATATTTTGGAGAATTATCGGACTGAATTGAAAAATAAATCAGTGGGTACATTATATCCTCATTTAGTTTTAGAATGGGATACTGAAAAGAATGGATTATTGACTCCCTTTATGTTTACACCAGGAAGTGGGGAAAAAATATGGTGGATATGTAATATGAATCACAGATGGCGAGCATCAATTGTATCAAGAACAAAAGGAAGCAAATGTCCTTATTGTTCAGGTATTTGTGTTATCAGAGGGAAAAATGATTTAGCAACATTAAGACCAGATATAGCCGCAGAATGGAATGATGAAAAAAATGGGGAATTGAAGCCATGTAATTTAAAAATTAAAAGCAATAAAAAAGTATGGTGGAAATGTAAAAATGGTCATGAGTGGCAAGCTATTATTTCTAATCGGACAAACAAAAATCAAGGATGTCCATTTTGTAAAAAAGGTGACAGTGAAAGTTAGAATAATAAAGTCTGATATTGAAATGTATATATCAGAAAAAAGACGTTTTAAGAATCTTTTATCATACCCACATAGGAAAAATCAAAGTACAAAAAGAGTAAACAGCACAACTGAAAACTTTGATTTTACACAGAGTGAATCCAAAGAAAGAATTAGAAACTCGAATCTATCAGTATTTTGAAGAAGTAGATTAAGGACCTGTAATCTACCATTGGACTTGTAAACTTGGTGAAGCTTCTGATACTGAGAGAGCAAACAGTTATTGTGTCGGTTATTTATTATTCGGCGTACTAGTGAGTACTTCTATATTTCAAATGGAGCTTATGCTTGAAAGGTTAACGACAGACTAACGGTAGACTAACGAAGAACTAACGACAGACTAACGACGGTATAATTGTTTTGCAAATCCGAGTATGATATTATTACCATGGAATTGATAGGGCGATTAATATTGAGATTTGTAAAAGGCTACTATTTTATTACAAAGAACTACTATTTGACTACGGTTTCAATACTTGTGCTGATGAAACAGGCATGTTATTATAGTGGCATAAAAAACTAATAAATTTACGCATAAAACTATTAAAAAACTAATATGTAGCCACTTTTATTTTTATTATAGCTGAAGTAATATTATCATGGGTAAGAGCGAAGCCTCTTAGCAGGTTAAGGCAACATGAAAGGAATTGAGTAAAATCAGTTCCTTTTTTTATTGCAAAAAATTAGAGAACAGGAGGAAATGCAAAGTGAAAGAGTATTCAAAAGGAATCTATGTGAAATTTAAACCAGAGGAGGTGGAAATACTGCATGATCGGATGAAGGAAGCCGGAGTTCAAAATATGAGTGCGTATATCAGGAAGATGGCGATAAACGGGTATGTAATAATCCCTGAATGGCCTGATTTGAACCGGGTAATATCTTTACATACAAGGATTAGTAATAATCTCAATCAGTATGCTAAGAAAGCAAATGAAACGGGGAAGCTGTATGAAGAGGATATTGCAGAAATAAAAATGATGAATAATGAGCAAACAGAACTTCTGAAAAAGGCACTTGAAGCAGTTATTCATCTATATGAGGAAGATTCAAAAAAGAGAAAGTGAATTGATAAAAAGCGTTAGCGTGGCTCTGCGGTTTATCCGCAGTTCGAGGGGATTGGGGAAAATGCGCCGGGTATATACCGGGGCACTGCTTGCCAATTTGAAAAAAATGAAAGGAAGGACTTTATTTATGAGAAATTTAGAAAAAGAACAGAGGCTAGGAAGAAATGGAATAGAAAATCTGTGCATTAAGCCGACGTTTAATTACTGTACTGGTGAAGAGCAGTTTACTTTTTTCAAGTTACCAAAATGTCTAATAGATGATGCATGCTTTTGGGGGCTGTCAATAGATGCAAAACTTTTATATGCAATCTTTTTAGATAGGGTTTCATTATCTATAAAAAATGGATGGGTAGACGAAAACGGAAGAGTATTTATCTATTATTCTGTAATAAATATTTGTGAGATATTGAATTGTGGAACACAAAAAGCCTGCAAGTTATTGGATGAGTTGGAGACGTTCGGGGCACTTGAACGTAGGAGACAGGGACTTGGAAAACCTAACAGGATCTATTTGAAGAAAGTGTTTTGAAAGATATCCACATAAGAAAAAATCAAAGCACATAAGACGTAAAAATCACAGTCAGTAATTTTGATTTTTACGATTACAGAGTTTTTATTTCTACAGGTCTGGAACCGAAAAAATCAAAATCTAATAAGACTAATATTAACAATACTAATTTTAATAATACCTATCTTATCCTATCTGGTCGAAAGAATAATGTCTTGGATGGGATATGATGGAAAACAATAACAGAAAGGATTTCAATTATGGTTAAAAACAAAGTAGTTATAAAAGAAAGAGATGCATGGAGTGATTTGGCGAATTTCATTGGAGAAATGGTTGCAAAGTATGCAGACGCAATGGGACTGGACCAATTACCGGATCCTGATAATTATCTTCGCATGAAGAGAATAAAACAGTTGTACATGGAATTATATAAAACAGAAAAAATTGAGAAATTCAGAAGTATTATCATTCCTATTGAAAGAAATGCTGCGGCATGATAGAATGACCGTATAGACGGAAAAGAAATCGATAAATACGGATATATAACATAACGGAGGAACACACATGATTATCAGTGAAAGAATTTTTTACATAATGGAGCAGAAGAACATGAGCCAGTTGGAACTGTCGAGAAGAACCGGGATTGCAACAAGCAACATCAGTGACTGGAAAAAGAAAAAGACAAATCCAAAAGCAGACTGTTTATTATCCATATGTGACGCATTGGATATTACACCGGAACAGCTTTTAACGGGTAAAGGAATTGAT
>OJOY01000975.1_pt1 | contig 11639 bp, 4 predicted proteins | sample 1598361 | NCBI WGS metagenome assembly OJOY01 (sample SAMN03922472, study PRJEB24848) | human gut metagenome | isolation source: stool sample | host: Homo sapiens | place: Germany | collected 2010-11 | reverse complement strand
GTGAGCAGCAGCTGTTGAAAAAGCTTCATCGACAGGAAGCTGCTCTTGCCGCAGCGGAGCAAACGCTGAAGCGATTGAACGAAAATCAGAAAGCACCGATGGACGAAACCACCGAGCAGCGTACTGCACAGGAGCAGGCATTCAAAGAAAAACTCTATCGAGATCCGCTGACAGGAATTTACAACCGCCGCTATTACGAAGAAGTTGTCCGTAAATCCATCGGCCCCGCAGGGATCGCGCTGATAGATGTGGACGATTTCAAGATCTGCAACGATACCTATGGGCATTACGCCGGAGATATGGCACTGAAAACGGTGGCAAACACCATCCAGTCCTGCATCCGGGCGTCGGACCTGCTCATCCGCTATGGCGGAGACGAATTTCTGCTGGTGTTATCCTGCATTCCGGGAGACTTTTTGCAGACCAAACTGGAACAGATCCGCACCGCCGCGCAGATGGCATCTGTACCCGGCTATTCGCATTTCCGTATCTCGCTGAGCATTGGCGGAACGATACAGTCCCTCGCCGACCCTATGGAAAACATCGTTCGCCGGGCGGATTGGCTGATGTATCAGGCAAAGTGCCGCAAGAATGCCGTCATGGTGGAGGTTCCGGGGCATAACCTGGCGGCTTTGGAAAAACTTTTGCAGAACAAGTCACAGATCTTACTTGTGGATGACTCCGCAATGAACCGCATGATGCTGACAGAGATCCTGGGGGATAGTTACCACATTCTGGAAGCAGAAAACGGACGGGAATGCATGGAAAAATTGCAGGCAGAAGCCGGAAACATTGCACTGGTGCTGCTGGACATCAATATGCCCGTTATGGATGGCTTTGAAGTGCTGAAAGCCATGAATGCCAACCACACCATCGAGGATATCCCGGTCATTATGATCTCCAGCGAGGACTCCGATGCGACGATCCGGCGTTCCTATGAGCTGGGCGCAAGTGATTATGTCAATCGCCCCTTCGACGCTCGTATCGTGTACCGCCGTGTGACCAACACCATCAAGCTGTACGCCAAGCAGCGGCGGCTGGTACAGATGGTCTCTGAGCAGATCCGCGCCCGTGAAAATAATACGGATATGCTGGTGGGTGTACTGAGTCATATCGTAGAATTCCGCAACGGCGAAAGCGGCGCCCATGTGCGGCACATCCGTATCATCACCGAGCTGCTGCTCCACCGTCTGTTGGAGATCAGCAGCAAATACTCTATCACTGCGGAACAGCAGGATATGATCCCGCTGGCTTCTGCCCTGCACGACATCGGAAAAATCGGCATTGACGAAAAGATCCTTAATAAGCCCGGCAGGCTGACCCCGGAGGAATTCGAGGTCATGAAGACCCACAGTATGCTGGGAGCCAAGATGCTGCATGATCTGGATAATTTTGCAGAGCAGCCGCTGCTGCAAACGGCCTACGAGATCGCCCGCTGGCACCACGAACGCTGGGATGGGCGCGGCTACCCGGATGGGCTGAAGGGCGATGAGATCCCCATCAGCGCACAACTGGTCTCGCTGGCCGATGTGTATGATGCACTGACCAGCGAACGCTGCTACAAAAAAGCCTTCTCCCACGAAAAAGCCGTGCAGATGATCCTGAACAGCGAGTGCGGAGCGTTCAACCCGCTGCTGCTGCAGTGCCTGACAGATATTCAGGCTGACCTGAAAGAAGAATTACAGCAGCGCAACTGAGCAATGGATGCAATAAAACAGGAGAACAAAAAGCCCAAATGAAACACAGAATCTCACGCCGTGCATTTCTGCGCGGCTGCACGCTGCTGGCGGCATCTGCTGCCGTCGGCAGTCTGACTTCCTGCGGCGGAACGAACGCGAAGGACAGCGGTCTTCCGCAGATCATTGTGGGAAGCGATACCTATCCACCCTATATTTATCTGAACAATGACGGCGTTCCTGCCGGGATCGACGTGGAGATCGCCACCGAAGCGTTCCGCCGCATGGGGTATGCTGCCCGGTTTGAAACGATCGACTGGGAGCAGAAAACAAATCTTGTGGAAAGCGGCGCCATCGACTGCATCTGGGGCTGCTTTTCCATGCAGGGACGCGAAGAAATGTACCGCTGGGCGGGGCCTTACATGGTGAGCCGTCAGGTGGCTGCGGTGGATGCCGACAGCAGCATCCGATCCCTCAGCGACCTTGCCGACAAGACCGTCGCCGTGCAGAGCACCGGCAAGCCGGAGGAGATCTTTCTCAGCGGCTCCGACCCGCGCATCCCGCAGACGGTGGAGGTGCTCAGCATCGAAAACCGCAGCGTGCAGTACGCGCTGCTGTCCTGCGGCTATGTGGATGCCATCGCCGCCCACGAGACAGGCATTCTGCAATACATGAAGGACAATTCCGTGGAGTTCCGCATTTTGGAGGAACCGCTGCTGGTCACCGGGCTGGGCGCCGCCTTTGCCAAAAACGACAGCCGCGGGCTGGACACCCAGCTGAACGCTGTTCTTGCGCAGATGCGCGCGGACGGCACGCTGGAGCAGATCGTTGGCAGGTATCTTGAACATGCTTCGCAGTATCTGGAGGTGGACACCATTGGCACGTAAAAACAGAACCATCTCAGATACATGGAGATGGGGGCTCTATCTGGTCATCGGCGTGCTTTTTATGGCCGTCGTCGTTTTTTTCTCAGGTTGGCGGGCGCTGCGCACAACGGAGGCTCGTTTCTATCAGATTCTTGATTTTGTCAAATCCCAATCCACCAGCTTTGAAAAGTACAACGATACGGTTGTGGCCAAAACGCTCCGCCGCACGGCAGTATCGGTGCATCAGCTGGCACAGGCCCCTGCGCTCGACCTTTCCGACCCGCAGTGCCTGAACAGGCAGGCAGAGCTGCTCTGGCTCACAGGTATTTCAGTTCTGTCTCCGGACGGTACGCTCCTGTGCGAATCCACAACGAACGGCATCGGCTATGCCCGGTTTGGAGATCAGCTCAAGAATGATACGGTTCTGGACGTTTTCTCTTACCCGCAAAAGACCTACCTGAAGCGGGTCCTGCTGGAGGATGGGTCTGCCGTGGATGTTGCGGCACACCGGGCAGAAAGCAAAGAGGTCATCCTGCTTGCCTACCGCTATACCCCGGCAGAATTTATAGAGGGAACGGCCTTGTCCATCCAGAGCGTACTGGACGGCTACTCGGTTGAGACCAGCGGCACATTGTTCATCGTGCAGAACAATCAGGTCATCGCCTCTAACCGCCCGGAGCTCATCGGGCAGGATGCTGCGGACAGTCCGCTGGTGCGGGAGATCCGCAAAGCCGGGGCTGCCAAAACGCTGACCCATACCCACGATTGGAACGGCTCCGGCTGCTATTTTGGAATGTACTGCCACGGAAGGTCTTTCGATCTCTACGCGTATACGGATGAAAAATCCGTCTTCCGTGAATCGTTTCCGCTGATTTTGATGGCGCTGGCCGGTTACATCCTGCTTGTAATGGTCCTTTGGGTGCTGCGCAGACGCTCCGTGCAGGAGATGGAGCAGCAGAAGAAAGAGCAGGAGAAGAAGTATCAGGCTCAGCTGGAGGAACAGAACCGCAAACTGGAGATCGCACTCCAGCACGAGGGTGCGGCAAACCGTGCCAAGCGGGAGTTCCTGTTCAATATGAGCCACGATATTCGCACCCCCATGAACGCCATCATCGGCTTCACCTCGCTGGCTGCGACCCATATTGATAATAAGGAACAGGTGCTGGACTACCTAAAAAAGATCTCTACCTCCAGCCAGCATCTGCTTTCCCTCATCAATGATGTGCTGGATATGAGCCGCATCGAGAGCGGAAAAGTAAAAATTGAAGAAAAAGCGGTGCATCTGCCGGACCTCGTCCACGATGTGCGCTCCATCATCCAACCCGATGTTTCGGCAAAGCGGCTGTCTCTTTTCATCGATACCATGGACATGGAGAACGAGGACATCATCACCGACCCGATGCGGCTGAACCAGATCTTGCTGAACATTTTGTCCAACGCCATCAAGTTCACTCCCACAGGCGGTACGATCAGCATCCGCATTGCCCAGAAGAACGGTGCGCCCATGGGCCGTGGCTGCTATGAGTTCCGCATCAAGGACAATGGCATTGGTATGAGCGAAGAGTTCCAGAAGCACATCTTTGAGGCATTCAGCCGGGAGGAAAGCTCCACCGTCAGCGGCATTCAGGGTACCGGCCTGGGCATGTCCATCACCAAGAACATTGTGGATATGATGGGCGGCACCATTGCGATTGAAAGTGAACCGGGCAAGGGCAGCGAATTCATCGTAGATCTCTGCTTCGCACTCAGCGGACAAAGGGTGGAGCCCAAGCAGCTCCCGCAGTTGGAAGGGCTGCGCGCATTGGTAGCAGACGACGATACCGACACCTGCCTGAGCGTCAGCACCATGCTGTCCAAGATCGGGATGCGGCCGGAGTGGACGATCTCCGGCCGGGAAGCGGTAATCCGCACCCGATACGCCATGGAGCAGGGCGACGAATTCAGCGTCTACATCATCGACTGGCTCATCCCCGATATGAACGGCATCGAGGTCGTGCGGCAGATCCGCAAGGTGATCGGGAAAAGCTGCCCTATCATCATTCTGACGGCCTACGATTGGACGGATATTGAAGAGGAAGCCCGCGCTGCCGGAGTGACCGCCTTCTGCGAAAAGCCGCTGTTCCTTTCCGAACTGCGCAGAGTGCTGGCAGAACCGTACGGTGCAGAGCCTGCCTGTAAGCCAGCGCAGCCAGCTGCCGCCGAGCTCAGGGGAAAGAAACTTTTGCTGGTGGAGGACAATGCCTTGAACCGCGAGCTCGCACTGGAGATTCTGAAGGAAGCGGGCTTTGCGGTAGACACTGCTGAGGATGGCGAGATCGCTGTCCAGAAGATGAAGCAGGCGGCCCCCGGGCAGTACGATTTGATCTTAATGGACATCCAGATGCCCAAGATGGACGGTTACGAGGCGACGCGGCAGATCCGCGCCCTGCCGGATGCTGCAAAGGCAGACATTCCCATCTTTGCAATGACGGCAAATGCCTTTGAAGAAGACCGTCAGAATGCATTGAAGGCCGGTATGGACGGCCACATTGCAAAGCCGCTGGATATTCCGCATCTGCTGCAGGTCCTTGCAGATGTACTGAAATCATAACGGCTGCCAGCCGACAAAAGCAAAAGCACCCGCAGCAGGCTTCGCAGAGGCTCTTGACCTCTGGAAGCAAATGCTGCGGGTGCTTTATTTATTTTTTGTCTGACAGGCGTTTGGCTTACAGGATCTTGTGCAGCTCCTGCACAAGGTCGCCGATCACGATGGGCTTGGACAAAAAGCCGTTCATGCCGCTTTCCAATGCGTTGCGGCGGTCCTCGTCGAAGGCGTTGGCGGTCATGGCAATGATCGGGAGCTTTGCCCGGGCAGGGTCATCCAGTGCGCGGATCTTCCGGGTGGCGGTGTAGCCATCCATCACCGGCATCTGCACATCCATCAGCACCAGATCATAGCTGCCCGGCGCTGCGGTGCTCACCTTTTCCACCGCCACTTCACCGTTTTCCGCCGTATCGACCCGGAAGCCGTACTCGCGCAGGATCTCCTGCGCGATCTCGCGGTTCAGCTCGTTGTCCTCTACCAGCAGGATATGTTTGTCTTTGAAGTCGGCGTTCTTTTCCGGCAGAAGCTCCTGCGGCGCATCTGTCAGTTTCTGGCCGAGAGCGCTCATCAGAGTCTCGCGCAGGTCAGACAAGAACATGGGCTTGGAGCAGAAGGCGGTCACACCGGCGGCCTTTGCCTCTACCTCAATGTCAGACCAGTCATAAGCCGTCAGGATGATGATGGGGGTATCGTCGTTCAGGCTGCGTATCTGGCGGGTGACCTCGATGCCGTTCATATCCGGCAGCCGCCAGTCGATGATATAGGCGTGGTAGGCATCGCTCATCTCGATGGACTGCCGCGCGCGCAGCACCGCTTCCTTGCCGGAAAGGGTCCACTCCGCGCGCATTCCCACCTTGACCAGCATCTTTGTCACGCTGTCGCAGGTGTTGAAATCGTCGTCCACCACCAGAGCCTTCAGGCCTTCCAGCTCGGTGATCTTTTCCACCGGGCGGTGCTCTGTCTGCACCCGCAGCGGCACACGAATGATAAACTCGCTGCCCTTGCCCTGCGCTGTCTGCACCTCGATGGTGCCGCCCATCATATCCACGATGTTTTTGGTAATAGCCATGCCAAGGCCGGTGCCTTGGATACGGCTGACTGTGGAGGTGCGCTCCCGCTCAAACGGCTCAAAGATTTTTTTGGCAAATTCCGGGCTCATGCCGATGCCGTTGTCCTTGATGCGGAACTCGTACTGCCCGCAGCCGCACACCTGCCCGGCAAGCTGGCGCACCCGCACCGAGACCGTGCCGCCCGCCGGGGTGAACTTGATGGCGTTGGACAGCAGGTTCAGCAGGATCTGGTTCAGCCGGGTCTTATCGCAGTAGACATCCTCGTCGGTCACATCCATCGCGTCCATATAAAGCTCCAGCTGTTTTGCGTAGACCTGCCCACTGACAATGGTTTTCAAATCGTGCAGCACATCCGAAAGGTTGACTTCCACCTCTTCCAGATGGATCTTTCCGCTTTCGATGCGGCTCATATCCAGCACATCGTTGATGAGCGAGAGCAGATGGTTGCTGGAAGCAAGGGTCTTGGCCAGATAATCCTTCACCCGCTCCTTGTCGTCAATATTGCTGATCGCCAGTGTGGTAAAGCCGATGATGGCGTTCATGGGGGTGCGGATGTCGTGGGACATATTGGAAAGGAAAGTGCTCTTGGCGCGGTTGGCAGTCTCGGCGGCGGCAACGGCATCCGAAAGCGCCTGATTTACCTGTTTGTCGGCGGTGCGGTCGGACATGACAAGGATGTATTTGGTCCTGCCCTCCACCTCGCTGCCTATGGCGATGTTATGGAACCAGCGGCGCTCTTTGGTTTCCAGATGCTCAAACTCGAAATCCCATTCCCGCTGCTGTCCGCTGAGAAGCCCATCCAGAAAGTTTTCGCCATGCTCCGGGGCGCCCAGCTTGTCCAGAGCAAAGGCATTTTGCCGGACTTCTTTCCACGGGATGCCCAGCAGACGCTCAATGTTCGGGCTGACATAATCCACCTTGGAGGTCTCTGCGTCCAACATCAGGAAAACGTCGTCCACGTTCAGCGAGAGCTTCTGGAACAATTCATCCCGGTACAGGAGCTTGGTGTTCTTCTGGCGTAGTGCGGCATGGCTTCTGCGCACAATGAGCAGAATGGCCAGCACCGCAAGACCTGCGGCGATGCCCGCTACGATCTGCACCGTATGGAACCACAGCTTATCCAGATTGGCTTTGACGATCTTAGTCGGCACAAGCCCCACCATCGTCCAGCTCTGGACAGCAGTACCCTCGTAAACCAGATAATAGCTGATGTCGCCCAGTTTGACCTTCATGTTTCCGCTGCTGCCCTGTGCAAAGGCATTGGACAGATCAAGGATCTGCGCCTCGGAAAGGTCGGAATGGTCGCGCAGCATCGCAACGAAGTTGTAGATCGTTTCCGTGCGGTTTACGGAATTGTCGATGACCACCCGCCCATCCGGGTAGATGACATAGTTGCTGGCATTGCCCTGAAAGGCAGAGTTGTCCAGTAATCTCAGCACCTCATCATTGTAATAGGTGATGGCAACGGCATCGTAGGCAAAGCCCCGGTAGCTGCCCTGCGTTTCGGGACAGATGAACGCCAGCATCTGGGGCTTGCCGGGCAGAGCCGTATTCATCACAATATCGTTACCGTCGGCAAGCTCTTCGTCCAGATTTGTCTGCAGGCCAAGGTAGCCCGTTTTCCCGGTCACGGTCATGTAGTTGCCGTCATAGGTAAGAAAGTAGAATTCGGCAAATCCGGTGCTCTGCTGCGCTGCCTCGATATATGCCTGTATTTCGGCCTCATCCGAGGTACTTTCCAGAAAGCCGTTGTACAGATGCAGATAGGTCAGGTTCTTGCGTACCATCTCTTTCAGCATATTATTGGATTTATGCAGCACCTCTTCCAGATGCGAGGTGCTTTCCTGATAGATGGTCTGGGACACAAACGAGATGTACTGGACGCTGAAACCGACTGCCAGAAAGACCAGAAGAAGGATGGCAGCAACAGGGAGCCATTTTTGCCGGGGATGGTAGTTTCGTTTGGATTCGTGCTTTTCGTCTACCATCCCGCTCACCTCAACGTAATGTAGTTTTCAGGCTCTGCAAGCGCTGCGCCGCCGCCGGAGACATAATCGCGCCATCTGTTTTTTTACCCATGTATCTCCGTCCAAAGACGTGCCGCTCTCGCTCGCAAGCAGCGCTTCCATCTGTTTTTCCGCTGCCAGACAGGTCACGGTAACGGTGTCGTCGTCCTTCAGCGGCTGTCCGTTCCGGGTGATGCCGGTCAGGGTATAGCTGCCGCTTGCCTCTTTGACCTCCACGGCAATGCCGCTGACCACCGGCAGAGAGCCGCGGTTGAAGGGTACAAACCCACCCTTGCAGCCCTCCACAAAGGCGCGGACGGTCTCCTTCAGCTCTGCGCCGGTCATGGTGCGCTGGCGGGACATCAGACCGTTGGGCATGATCATGGAAGCGGCCATTTTCTTGTTATAATCTGCCTGCAGCACACTGCCGGTAAAGCTGTTTGCGGTGGCAAGCAGAACATCGGTGCCATAAACGCCCCGCAGCGTGTTCGCCATAACAGAGAGGGAGGCGCTGCCGCCGTTTGCGTGGAAGACATTGGAATAGCTCTTCCCGGAGGTCAGCACGATCTCGTCATCGGCAGGCGTTTCTTCGGCAAGAAGCCGGGCATTGAACGCACGATAAGCCTGCTGTGCCGTGTACTCGCCTGCGATCATTTTGGAGACAACGTCCTTGGAGACGGCAAAGAAATCGTTGGAGGCGATGCGGATATACATGTGGTTTTCTTCCACCACATCGCGCACGTCCTTCATGTACTCGGTCAGGCGCAGAGGGACATTCTGACTGTAGCTCAGCACATCCTGCCCGTCAGCAACGATGCGGCTCTGCGCCTCCTCGGAGAGCATGACGTTCAGCACCTTCATGGCTTTTTCGCGGCGCGCGGTGTCCTGCTCGAGGTCACGGTTCAGAGCGATCTGGAAATACGGGGTGGTCATGATCCACTTTTCGCCGTTCTGGCTGAAGAAGGGCAGGAAGATCGTGTCGATGCCCTCATCCTGAAACATCTTGACACCGGCAGAGCTACCAAAGTACATGGCAACTTCTCCGTTCCGGAACATTCCGGTCACATCGTCGTAATTCAACGCAAGATCGTCTGCCGTGAGGTGAGTATCCTGAATGAACTGCGCCATCCGCTCAAACGCCCCCGGCCACACGGTGTCGTCCAGACCCACCCGTGCGGTGCTGGCAGGGTCGCTGTAAGCAGTGCGCCACTTGCGCCCATCTGTCGTGGTAAGCTCGGCAGCGGAAAGCCCCTGCAGCGTTTCCATGCAGGTATAGTCGTAGGTATAATCGGCGGTAAAGCCGCGGATGCCTACTTTTTCAAACGCCTGACAGGCCGAAACGAAGCTCTCGTAATCGGTGGGCAGAGGAATATCGTACTGCTCAAAAAGGCTGCGGTTGACCACAAAGCCGTGGGCATCGGCGCAGACCGGCAGCCAGTTCACGCTGCCGTCCTCGTTTTTGAAGCTGTTGAGGTAGGTGTTGTACACAGCGCCCGCCTCGTTGGTCAAGGCAAGGTTCATCAGGCTGTCCTTCAAGGGAGCCGCATCGTGCAGCGAGAAGCGGCAGCTGGTGATGATATCCGGCAGACCGCCGTTCTCCTGCAAAAACTTGTAAAAATCCAAATCGTTGTTGCCCACGATGAATTCAATATTTACATCCGGCAGCTGGGACTGGATATAGGGCGCATAGGTTTCGTACAGGCTGGTACTCCACAGATACACCTGAATGGTCTGGGCATCCTCCTGCTTTTCCACATTTTCGGCGGTTTTTGTTCCGCAGCCGGTCAGCAGGGAGACCGCCATCACCAGTGCCATAAGCACGGAAAACAGGCGGTGCAATGTTCTTTTGTTCATTAAATTGTTCTCCTCACAACTCTTGGGCAGCTGCCGTTCTGCACTCCCGAATACCACAAAAGGGCATAGGTACAGCATGACAGAACTATAGGATTATTTTACCACCGCCATGATGGATTTTCAATAAAATTTCATATATTGATTCATAAAAGCAGCGCGTCCGATTTCTTTGCGCCAGTCGATGCAGCTTTTTGTCTCAACGCACAGGGTGAGGCGGGCTGCCAGTATTCTTATGTGCTGCAGCCCTTTCTTGCACCCTTCTCGTTGACATAGTTGAAGGTATCCTCAAACGAGCCGACACGGACGACCTTTGCAGGAGCGGTTTCCGCGGCAGCTTTGGCCAGTTGGGTTATTTTGCTCCCCGTGGCCCGAGCAGGCCCTGCGGGCCAACATCCACTGCCAGATCTCGCTGGCTCTCAACCGCATCTACACCGAGTGGTACCCCAGCAAGGGCTACAGTTTCAACATCACCAACTCCACCAGCTACGACCAATACTACGTCCATGGCCGGACGGTATTCGACGTCATGGTGCGGCTGACGGACGACATCTTCAACACCTATATCCGCAAGACCGGCACCGTGAACCCCTACTACGCTGAATATTGCGACGGCAAATCCGTCACCTGCCCCGGCCTCAAGCAGTGGGGGACGCTCACGCTGGCCAATCAGGGCCGCAGCGCACTGAGCATCCTCAAATACTACTACGGCAGCAACATCGAGATCATCCGCACCAACAACATCCAGTCCATCCCCCAGAGCTACCCCGGGAGCCCTCTGCGGCAGGGCAGCACCGGAGCGGCGGTGTTCACCCTGCAGCGGCAGCTCAACCGCATCACCAAAGACTATCCCTTCCTCGGCCTGCTGACGGTGGACGGCATCTTCGGCCGCAAGATGACCGAGACGGTCAAAAAGTTCCAGAAGCAGTTCAACCTCACCGCCGACGGCGTGGTGGGCCGCAGCACCTGGTATAAGATCAGCTATATCTATGTCTCGGTGAAGGACCTCGCCGAGCTGACCAGTGAAGGCGAGACATTCAGCGGCACCCTCCCGGACAGCTCATGGAACTTCGGCAGCAGCGTCCTCAAACAGGGCTCCACCGGCAGTGAGGTAGAGCAGGTGCAGTTCTGGCTGAGTACTCTGGCTCAGTATGAGAGCAGCATCCCCTCTGTCACGGTGGACGGCGTCTACGGCAGCGGCACAGCGGCGGCTGTCCGGGCGTTCCAGCGGCTCTACGGCCTGACGGTGGACGGCATCGTAGGCCTCACCACATGGACCGAACTGTATGACCAGTTCCGCAGCATCCAGTCCGACAACGGCACCCCCAACGCCTACCCCGGCACCGCCCTGCGCCAGGGCAGCAGCGGCCAGAACGTCCGGCTGGTGCAGTTCTGGCTGAAGATCGCGCGGACGGTCTATTCCAGTCTCAACAATGTCACCGTGGACGGCATCTTCGGCTCGTCTACCACAGCGGCCGTGCGGCGGTTCCAGACCTACTTCGGCCTCACCAGCGACGGCGTCGTGGGCCGGACGACATGGAACAAGCTCTACGAAGTCTACAACGACCTGTCTCTTATACACATCT
>OJOY01000919.1_pt1 | contig 12454 bp, 9 predicted proteins | sample 1598361 | NCBI WGS metagenome assembly OJOY01 (sample SAMN03922472, study PRJEB24848) | human gut metagenome | isolation source: stool sample | host: Homo sapiens | place: Germany | collected 2010-11 | reverse complement strand
GGACTATGTTACCGGCAAGAACATTCTGAAGCTGCTGCAGGATACCTGCCGCCGGACGGGAATGACGGTGGTCATCATCACCCACAACTCCGCTCTGACGGCCATGGCGGATCGGGTCATCTCCATCAAGAGCGGTACCATCCAGTCCGTGCGGAAGAATGAACACGTCATCCCTGTGGAAGAGATCGAGTGGTGAGGATATGCTGCTGAAAACTGCTTTTCGGGAGATCAAAACCAGCTTGGGCCGGTATCTGGCCATTCTGGCCATTATTGCGCTGGGTGTGGGCTTTTTTGCCGGACTGCGGGTGACCCGCACCGCTATGATCTCCACCGCCAATCACTATTTGAAGGATCTGGCCATGTTCGATGACCGGATCCTCTCCACTCTGGGCTGGACGGAGGAGGATGTGGATGCCTTCCGGAAGCTGGATGGCGTATCCGCCGCCGAGGGCGCCCGTTCCGCCGACGTGCTGTGCGTGGGGGAGGACGGCTCCGACATGGTGCTGAAGGCCCACTCCCTGACGCAGCAGGTGAACCGCCTGAGCTTACAGGCGGGACGGCTGCCGGAGAAGGCTGACGAGTGCGTGGTGGACGCATGGCGCTACGATGAGAGCGCACTGGGCAGCGTCATCCGGCTGTCGGACAACAACTCCGCCGATACGATGGATACCTTCGCCAGCCGGGAATATACGGTGGTGGGCGTGGCTGCCAGTCCTATGTACATCAACTATGAGCGGGGCGGCACGGCGCTGGGAAACGGCACCGTGGCGGCGTTTGTCTATCTGCTGCCGGAGGGCTTTGCGATGGACTACTGCACGGAGATCGACGTGACCCTCACCGGGGCAGATGGCCGCATCTATACGGCGGCCTATGACGATGCCGTGGAGGCCATGGAGCAGCCTCTGAAGGAGTTGGCGGCCCAGCGGGCGCAGCTGCGGTATGACACTCTCCGCAGTGAGGCACAGGAAAAGCTGGCGGATGCCCAGCAGCAGTTGGACGATGCCCGGAAGCAGCTGGAAACGGGCTGGGCGGAATACTACGACGGCCTTGCCAAGTACCAGGACGGACAGGCATCCTATGTGGAGGGCGCCGGTCAGTACCGGGATGGGCTGGCAGAATACGACAGTGGCCGGGCGGCCTATGAGGCGGCCCGGAAGGACTATGAAAACGGCGTGAGCCAATACGATCAGGGGCAGACCGGCTATGAGGAGGGCCAGCGGCAGTATCAGGCGGCACAGCAGCAGTATCAGGCGGCGCTGGCGCAGTATCAGCTGCTGGAGCAGCAGGCGGCGGCCCTGCCGGAGGATAGCCCGGAGCTGCCGGTCCTGCAGGCCAAGCTGGCGGCCATGAAGGAGCAGCTGGACGCCACAGCGGCGCAGCTTTCTCAGAATCAGGCTCAGCTGGAGGCAACGGCGGCGCAGCTGGCCCAGAGCAAGGCCCAGCTGGATGCGGCGGGTGCGGCGCTGGATACCACGGAGCAGCAGCTGGCACAGGCACAGGAGAAGCTGGAGGAGTCGGCCCGGCAGCTGGCGGCGGCCAAGGCCCAGCTGGAGGAGACAGGTCCCAAGCTGGAGAGCGCCCGGCAGGAGCTGGAGGACGGCGAAAGGGAATTGTCCGACCATGAGGGGGAACTGGACGATGCCCGGCAGAAGCTGGAGGATCTGAAAGAGCCGGACACCTATGTGCTGGGCCGGGACACCAACGTGGGCTATGTGTGCTTCGAGAGCGACACCAACATCGTGGCGGGCGTCTCCCGTGTGTTCCCGCTGTTCTTCTTCCTACTGGCGGCGCTGGTGTGCATCACCACCATGACCCGCATGGTGGAGGAGCAGCGCACCCAGCTGGGTGTGCTGATGGCCATGGGCTACGGCCGGGGGGCCATCCTGTTCAAGTACTTCTTCTACTCCGGCAGCGCCTCGCTGCTGGGGTGCGCCATCGGCTTTGTGGGGGGCTCCTACATCTTCCCCAAGATCCTCTGGCACGCCTATAACATCATGTACGGCTTCGGCATCCCCATTGAATTTGTGCTGGACGGGAAGCTGGCGGCCATCTCCGTGGCCACCTATCTGCTGTGCGCTCTGGGGGCCACCTATCTGGTGTGCCGGAGCTTTTTGCGGGAGGTGCCGGCGGAGCTGATCCGGCCCAAGGCCCCCAAGGAGGGCAAGCGGGTGCTGCTGGAGCGCATCACCTTCCTGTGGAAGCGGCTGGGCTTTTTGACCAAGGTATCCCTGCGGAACGTGCTGCGGTACAAGCAGCGGTTCTTCATGATGGTGCTGGGCATCGGCGGCTGCACGGCGCTGCTGCTGACGGGCTTCGGCATCAAGGACTCTATCGCCAATGTGGTGGACTATCAGTTCGAGGAAATTACCCTGTACGATGCGGCGGTGTCCTTTACGGAGGAGATGGATGCGGCGGCGCAGCAGGCGTTTTCCCGGCAGGCCGCCGATGTGTCGGCGGTGGTGTTCCTCCACGACGGCTCCGTGACGGCGGAGGCCGGCGGCGGGGCCAAGACGGTGAGCCTGCTGGTGCCCCAGAGCAGTCTGGAGGGCATGATGGACCTCCACAGGGGCGGCGAGAAGCTGTCCATGCCCGGAGCAGGGGAGACGCTGCTCAACGATGCGCTGGCGGAGGCGCTGGGCGTGTCCGTGGGGGACACCGTGACCCTGCGGGACAGCGACATGAATACCCTGACGGTGACGGTCAGCGGCATCTTTGACAACTACGTGGCCAACTACGCCATCGTATCGCCGGAGACCTGCCGGGAGCAGTGGGGCAGCGTGCCGCCGGTGAAAACCGCCTTCATCCGGGTGGCGGACAACTCCGACGCAGGCGTCCACGCCGCCTCGGCCCGGATTCTGGATCTGGAGAATGTCTCGGCGGTATCGGTGAATCTGGATACCCGCCAGCGGGTGGGGACCATGATGTCGGTGCTGGATTACATCGTGTGGATGGTGACGGTGTGCGCCGGAGCGCTGGCCTTTATCGTGCTGTATAACCTCACCAACATCAACATCAACGAGCGCATCCGGGAGATCGCCACCATCAAGGTGCTGGGGTTCTATCCCGGCGAGACGGCGGCCTATGTGTTCCGGGAGAACAACACCCTGACGTTTTTGGGGATGCTGGTGGGTCTGCCGCTGGGCAAGTGGCTCCACGCCTATGTGATGAGCCAGATCCGCATCGACACCATCGCCTTCGACGTGCGGATCGCTTGGCAGAGTGTAGTGTTTTCCATGGTGCTGACGGCGGTGTTCGCCGCCATTGTGGACGTGGTGATGTACTTCAAGCTGCGGCGCATCAGCATGGCGGAGTCTCTGAAATCCATCGAATAAGGGAAAACGTGAAAAAAGCATCCCTGCTTCCTGTGAAGCAGGGATGCTTTACATATCCAGTTATCGGGGGGCTATCAGGGGAGCAGCAGCTGGGCGATCTGCACGGCGTTGGTGGCGGCGCCCTTGCGGACCTGATCGCCGCAGCACCAGATGTTCAGGCCGTTATCGCAGGTCAGATCCTCCCGGATGCGGCCCACGAATACGGTGTCCTGATCGCTGGTGTCCAGCGGCATGGGGTACCGGCGGCTGGACAGATCGTCCACCAGACGGCAGCCGGGGGCGGCGGCGATGAGCTCTCTGGCCCGCCGGACGGAGATCTTCTCACGGGTGCGGACCACCAGCGAGACGCTGTGGCTCCGCACCACCGGCACCCGGACGCAGGTGCAGCTGACCCGCAGGTCCGGCAGATGCATGATCTTGCGGCCCTCGTTCTGCATCTTCATCTCCTCGGAGGTGTAGCCCTCATAGGCCTCACCGCCGATCTGGGGGATGACATTGTAGGCGATCTGGTACTGGAACACCTGCGGGTGGACGGGCTTGCCCTCCCGCAGCAGCGCCACCTCCTCCATAAGCTCACGGGGACCGCCGGCTCCGGCACCGGACACCGCTTGATAGGAGGAGGCGATGATGCTCTGGATGGGGCTGTCCTGGTTCAGGGCATTGATGGCCACCAACGAGACGATGGTGGTGCAGTTAGGATTGGCGATGATGCCCTTGTGGCGGCGGGCATCCTCCGGGTTGATCTCCGGGATCACCAGCGGCACATTGGGGTCCATGCGGAAGGCACTGGAATTATCCACGAACACGGCACCCGCCTTAACGATGGCCGGGGCGAAACCTTGGCGATATCGTTCTCCGCAGCACCCAGCACGATGTCCATACCCTCGAAGGCACTGTCCTCAGCGGTCTGCACCGTCAGCTCCCGGCCCTGCCAGAGCAGCTTTTGCCCGGCGGAGCGGGGGGAGGCCAGCAACCGCAGCTCCTCCACGGGAAAGCTGCGCTCGGCCAGTATTTTCATCATTTCACGGCCCACCGCACCGGTGGCGCCCAGAATGGCAACGTTCATAGTTTGGTTCCTCCTTATTTTACAAAGCTGTCGTACAGGACACGGATGGCACGCTCAAAGTCGCTGCCGTCCACGCCAACGATGATATTCAGTTCCTCCGGTCCTTGGGTGATCATGCGGATGTTGATGCCGTTTTCACCCAGCTTGGCGAAGATGCGGCCGGAGGTGCCGGGCTTATAGGCCATTTTCCGGCCTACGGCGGCCACGATGGCCATATTGTCTGTCACATGGATGCTGTCGGGCTTCAGCTCCTTTTGCAGGTCGCCCAGCATGGGATACAGGCACGGAGCCACCTTCTGAGCCGACACCACCAGCGATACCGTGTCGATGCCGGAGGGCAGATAGTCCACGTTGATGCCGTAGCGCTCCAGCACCTCCAGGATCTGCCGCAGGACACCGGCCTGTGAGGACATTCCGTTTTTGGTGATGGTGATGACGGAGAAATCCTTGCGGCCGGCGATACCGGTGATGAGGTTCTCGTCTGCCAGCACCGGCTCGTCGAAGCGCTCCCGGATCATGGTGCCGGGGTGGTCAGGCTGGTTGGTGTTGCGGATGTTCAGGGGGATGTTCTTCTCCCGCACCGGGGAGACGGTCCCCTCGTGGAGCACCTGCGCCCCGATATAGCTGAGCTCCCGCAGCTCGGCGTAGGTGATGCGCTCGATGGGGCGGGGGTCCTGCACGATCTTGGGGTCGGCCATGAGGAAGCCGGAGACGTCGGTCCAGTTTTCGTAGACGTCGGCGTCCAGCGCCGCCGCCGCCAGAGCACCGGTGATGTCGCTGCCGCCGCGGGTAAAGGTCTTGACGCTGCCGTCGGGCATGGCCCCGTAGAAGCCGGGGATCACCACCCGGCGGCCGGAGGCGGTGCGGCGCAGGGCCTCGTAGCTGGCGGGCTGATCCACGGTACCGTCCAGCCGGAAGCGAAGCCAGCAGGTGCTGTCCAGAAAATCGTAGCCCAGATAGTCCGCCATGAGGCGGGCGGCGAAGTACTCGCCCCGGCTCACCAGCTCGTCCTGACTGATGCCACGGTCCATCTTCTCCCGCAGGGCGGCGAACTCCGCCTCCAGCGGTGTGGACAGGTGCAGCTCGTCCCGGATGGAGAGATAGCGGCTGCGGATCATGTCGAACACGGCGTCGCAGCTGACGCCGTATTGCAGGTGGGCGTAGCACAGATACAGCAGGTCCGTCAGTTTGTGGTCGTCCCGACTGCGCTTTCCGGCGGCGCTGACCACCACCACACGGCGGCTGGGGTCAGAGTCCACAATGGCCTTCACCTTGGCAAACTGATGGGTGTCGGCCATAGAGGAGCCGCCGAATTTCAATACCTTTAACATAGGAGGATCGCCTTTCTTTCATGGATGCAGTGCCGTTTGTTCCGCAGCGGACAGAGAATTTATGTCCCCGGAATAAAAACACTTGCTTTTTTGCTGGAGACAGTGTATCATACTGTTCCAGAAAAAGCAAGTGGCAAAAGGAGCGTTTTTATGATCTACCACAGCACGAGGGATGAAAAGCTGACGGCGGCCCCGACCAGAGCCGTTTTAGAGGGCATCGCACCGGACGGAGGACTGTATGTCTGCGATCCGGGGAAGCTGGATTTTGACTGGCAGGGGACCTTGCAGAAGGATACCATGTCCATGGCGGCGGACATTCTGGGTGTGCTGCTGCCGGACTTTCAGGATATGAACGGGCTGGTGCGGGCCAGCTATGCCGGAAAATTCGCCAGCGATGACCTGACGCCGCTGGTGCCGGTGGGGGAGCGGTATGTGCTGGAGCTGTACCACGGGCCCACCAGCGCCTTCAAGGACGTGGCCCTGTCGGTGCTGCCCCGGCTGGTGAGCGCCGCCGCCAAGCAGGAGGGGGCCGGGGATGTGGTGATCCTTACCGCCACCTCCGGCGATACCGGTAAGGCGGCGCTGGAGGGTTTCCACGATGTGCCCGGCACCCGGATCATGGTGTTCTACCCCGCCGGGGGCGTGTCGCCGGTGCAGGAGGCACAGATGGTGACGCAGGAGGGCGGCAACGTCCGGGTATGCGCCATCCGGGGGAACTTCGATGATGCGCAGACCGGCGTGAAGAATGTCTTTGCAGCCTGTAAAGGAAAAGACCTTCACGGTGCGGTGCTATCCTCCGCCAACTCCATCAACATCGGGCGGCTGGCCCCGCAGGTGGTATACTACTTCCGGGCCTATGCCGATCTGGTGCAGGCGGGGCGCATCCGGGTGGGGGAGAAGGTCCACTTCGTGGTGCCTACCGGCAACTTCGGAGATATTCTGGCAGGGTATTTCGCCAAGCGCATGGGTCTACCGGTGGGGCGGCTGGTGTGCGCCAGCAACGCCAACGATGTGCTGACGGAGTTCATCTCCACCGGTGTGTATGACCGGCGGCGGCCCTTCTATAAGACCACGTCGCCCTCCATGGACATTCTGGTGTCCAGCAATCTGGAGCGGCTGCTGTACCTGCTGTCGGAGGGGGACTGCGGCTATGTGGCGGGGCTGATGGAGCAGCTGAACCGGGAGGGACACTATCAGGTGTCGCCCCGGCTGTTGGAACGCTTGCAGGCGGAGTTCGACTGTGCCTGCTGCGACGATGCCGGGGCGGCGGAGGTCATCCGTCGGCTGTGGCAGGAGCAGCACTATCTCTGCGACCCCCACACGGCGGTGGCGTGGTCGGCGGCAGAGCAGGTGCGGCTGGAGGACGGGGCTCCGGTGGTGGTGCTCTCCACGGCATCACCCTACAAGTTCCCGGCGGCGGTGCTGGGGGCGCTGGAGGGCGGCTGCGACGGCGATGAGTTCGCCATGATGGAGCGGCTGCACCGGCTCACCGGCACAGAGGTGCCGAGGAATCTCGCCGGTTTGCAGGGCCGGACGGTGCGCCATCGGGACGTCATCGACAAGGAGCAGATGCTGGACTATGTGCTGGCAGAGGTCATGAGGAGCTGAAAGGAGCGGACTATGAACATCGTTTGTTTGGATATGGAGGGGGTGCTGGTGCCGGAGATCTGGATCGCCTTCGCAGAGGAGAGCGGTATCCCGGAGCTGCGGCGCACCACCCGTGACGAGCCGGACTATGACAAGCTGATGCGCTGGCGCATCGACACTCTGCGCCAGCATGGACTGGGGCTGAAGGACATTCAGAACACCATCCGCCGCATTGACCCGCTGCCGGGAGCCAGAGAGTTTCTGGACCGGCTGCGGACTAAGGCGCAGGTGGTGATCCTCAGCGATACCTTCGAGCAGTTCGGCCTGCCGCTGATGGAGAAGCTCAACTGGCCCACCCTGCTGTGCAACACGCTGGAGGTGGGGGAGGACGGTATGATCTCCGGCTTCCGGATGCGGTGCAGTCACTCCAAGCTCACCACCGTCCGGGCCTTCCAGTCCATGGGCTACGATACCATCGCCTCCGGCGACAGCTACAACGATCTGGAGATGATCCGGGCCAGCAAGGCGGGCTTCCTGTTCCGCACCACGGAGCAGATCAGGGCGGACTATCCCCAGTATCCGGCCTTCGAGGAGTATGGCGACCTGCTGGCGGCCATTGAACAGGCACTGTAAAGGGGAAACGCATGACAGGGAGAGCCTCCGCAGGAGGGCGGTTCCGCTGTCAGAATAAGAAAAGGATAGGGCAGGGCCGACAAAATGTCGGCCCTGCCCTATCCTTTATGGTGGTTACTGCTCCTGTACCACGGCGATGTCCTCACCGACGGTGCAGATGTGGTACGGGGCATCGGCGGAGACGCCGGTGTCGTGGGTATCTCCGGTGCGGAGGTTTGTCACCCGGAGGGTTCCGCTCTGCCGGTAGGTGGCATAGGCGGCACCGGTATAGAATTGCAGGCCGTCCTCCTGCCGCTGGGGGATGTAGGCGGCGGCACGGGACACGGTCGGCCGGGCTACCGGAGAAGGTCTCGGTGGGCAGGGCCTGACCGTCTGCGTAAAATCCGCCGCATCGCAGGGGAAGGTGGGCCGGACTGCACATGGGACGATACCACGGTGATCCTCCTGGGCAGGCCCCTTTACGGCCCCGACGACCGGTGCAACGGGTATGTGTGCAGGCTGACCACCGGCGGCATGGAGACGGGGTATCTTCAAGTGGATGCGCTGGGCGGGGAGCTTTGCACCGGCGCTCACTCCTTCACCGGTATCCCGGCCTATGAGGGGCTGGCCGAGGAGGGCGGCGGGACGGCTTCGGAGGAACGGCTGTACTTTTTCGGCGGCATCTCCTACGGCGTAAGACTGGAGGACGGGAGCTTCCGGCTGATGGGCTTTCCGGAAAGGGTAGGGGCCGAGGCAGCAGAGGAGCAGTAACGGCGCACGGTGGAGCAGGTGCAGCGCCAACGAGCGGAGTAAGAGATGATGAGCGGCGTATTCTCCGGCAGGAGGGTGCGCCGCTCTATTGACAGCGGTGGTATAATCTATTATGGCTGAAAATATACGAAAACGAGGACAACACTATGGACATTACACAGGGCGCACCCTTCGAGAGCTTTGGGCTGTCGGAGGCGACCATGCGTGCCATACACAACAAAGGATATGAGGTGAGCACCCCCGTACAGGCCGGGTGCATCCCCCCCATGCTGGCGGGGAAGGACGTGATCGCCAAGGCCCCTACCGGCACCGGTAAGACTATGGCCTTCGGCATCCCCATCATCGAGCGCATCGACCCGGAGAGCGAGACGGTGCAGGCGGTGATTCTGGCCCCCACCCGTGAGCTGGCCATGCAGATCACCGAGGAGATGCGGGAGGTGGCGGTGTGCCACGAAGGGGTGCGGCTGGTGTGCCTGTACGGAGGTCAGCCTATCGGCAAGCAGATCAACGCCCTGAAGCGGCGGCCCCAGATCGTGGTGGCCACGCCGGGGCGGCTCTCCGACCACATGAAGCGGCGGACGGTGGTGCTGAACGAGGTGTCCACCGTGGTGCTGGATGAGGCGGACCGGATGCTGGATATGGGCTTTATCCACGATGTGCGGCGGATATTGGACAAGATCCCCAACCGGAAGAATCTGGGGATGTTCTCCGCCACCATCTCCCGTGAGGTGATGGATATCTCGTGGATCTATCAGCGGGATCCGGAGGAGATCACGGTGCAGGCCACGCAGGAGAATAAGCCCGATATTTTGCAGTACCGCCTCGATGTGGACTCCGACGCCAAGGTGGACGCCATTGCCGCCATCATCAAGAAGCAGGGGCTGGAGCGGGTCATCTGCTTCTGCAACACCAAGGGCTCCACGGAGCGGCTGACGAAGTTTTTGCAGATGCGTGGGCTGGACGCCCAGTGCATCCACGGAGATATCCCCCAGAAGAAGCGGGAGGAGGTCATGGCCCAGTTCCGGGAGGGCAAGCTCCATGTGTTCGTGGCCACAGACGTGGCCAGCCGGGGCATCGACGTGGACGATGTGGACGCCGTCTTCAACTTCGACGTGCCGGAGGAGAATGAGTACTACGTACACCGTATCGGCCGGACGGGGCGGGCCAAGCGCCACGGCGTGGCCTATACGCTGCTGTCGGATTTCCCCAGCCGGATGCGGCTGGACGATATCGCCCGCAACACCCGCAGCCAGATCGTCTCCGCCAAGCTGGAGGAGGACGGCACGGTGGTTCCGCTGGAGAAGCAAGAGGTGGGGCTATGAATATTTGGAAACGGGGCGTTTGCCTGCTGCTGACGCTGGTGATGGCGGCGGCGCTGGCGGGCTGCGGCACCCGGCGGGAGCCGCAGACGCTGCGGGTATGCCTGCCGGAGCTGCCGGGGACGCTGGACCCGGCTATGGTCACCACGGACTCCGAGCGCATTGTGGTGAGCCATCTGTATGAGAATCTCATGAAGCTGTCCTCCGACGGGCAGGGCGGCAGCCGGGTGGAGGCCGGGGCTGCCCGGAAATATGTCTGCACCGACAACAGCGATGGTACACAGACCTATACCTTCACCCTGCGGGACATGAAGTGGTCCGACGGGCAGAAGGTGACGGCGGCGGATTTTGTCTACGCCTGGCAGCGGCTGGCGGATCCGGCCACGGCCTCCCCCAATGCGGCGCTGCTGGAGATGGTGGCGGGGTATCGGCAGGTTCGCAGCAGCGGCGATGTCAGCAAGCTGCAGGTGTCGGCCCCGGAAGAGAACACCTTTGTGGTGACCCTCAGCAATCGGTGCGCCTACTTTTTAAGCGCCGTGTGTACGGCGGCGGCTACCATGCCGGTACGCAGCGAGCAGCCGAAGGACTGGCAGGCGGATCCCACAGTCCTGTGTACCAACGGGGCCTACCGCATCAGCGAATGGAAGAATGGCCTGCTGACCGCCACGGTACCGGAGAGCTACTACGACCAGCGGCGACTGCAAATGAGCACGCTGGTGTTCCGGTTCGAGACGGATGCGGCGATGAGGACGGAGCTGCTGAAAAAGAACGAGGTGGATTTCGTACTGGGCCTGTCCCAAGAGGAACTGGCGGATGAGCCGGAGACATGGACACCGGACAGCTATCCTCAGGTGATGACGCTGCTGGTGAACCAGATGGCACAGAGCCTGGCCAGCCAGGAGCTGCGGCAGGCCATGTCGCTGGTCATCGACCGGAACGCCTTGGCGGCGCTGACAGAGAGCCGTCTGGTGACTCCGGCGACCGGACTGATTCCCGGAGGGATACGGAACACCATGGGCGGAGACTTCCGCACGGAGAGCGGCGACCTCATGAACAACGACCCAGAGGCGCTGACGGCTGCCCGTGAGAAGGCGGCGGAGCTGATGCAGCAGGCCGGTCTGACGGACCCCAGCAGTCTGGCGGGATTGGGGCAGGTGACGCTGCTGTATGAGGAGAACGACATCAACGCCAAGCTCGCCCAGCTGCTGCGGGATACGTGGCGGGATCAGCTGGGCCTTGTGGTGACGCTGAAGGGCGTTACCGGCGAGGAGGTACAGCGGGATGTGGCCAGCGGCGAGTTTACCATCGCCATGGTGACGCTGAAAAGCGACCGCAACGACGCCATGGGCCTGCTGCGGCAGTGGGCCAGCGGCAGCAGGGAGGGGGAGTTCTTCTACTCCCACGCCTACGATATGCTGATGGGTGTGGCGGCGGACTGCGGCGAGGTAGAGGTACGGGACGCCTATTTGGAGGATGCCGAGCGTCTGCTGCTGGAGACAGGGTATGTATGCCCCTTGTATTTTACCGGCCAGAGCAGCCGGCTCAGCAGCGCCTACACAGGGCTGCTGACAGACGGCATCGGCGGGGACTACTTCTCCTATGTGGTTCAGCAGAACAACGGATAACAGAATGAAAAAGAGCATCCTGTGAAGGAAATAGCCCTCACAGGATGCTCTTTTTCTGGGGAAAATGCCATGGGATGGAGCGTCCTCCCGGGAGGAAAGCCCCGTGGTGGGAGGCGGCAATTACCGGATGTCGGTAACGTGGTAGCCGGCGTCCTCCACGGCCTGACGCAGGGTGTCATCGGACACGTCGGGGGTGCAGGTGACGGCGGCGGACTTGGAGTCCAGATCCACGGTGGCCTCTACGCCGGGCAGGTCATTGAGGGCCTTTTCCACACGGCCGGTGCAGTGGGTGCACATCATGCCGTCAATATGGATGGTCTTGTTCACGGTATTCTCCTCCTTTCCTTGAGACTGGAACACGGCGCTCTCCGGCAGGGGAGCGGTGGGTGCAGGCTGATCGGGAAAGACCGGGGGCTTCCAGCCCCGCAGACGCAGGGCATTGGACACCACGCACACGGAGCTGAGGCTCATGGCGGCGGCGGCCAGCATGGGATTCAGGGTCAGGTGCAGGGCCGGATACAGGACACCGGCGGCCACGGGGATGCCGATGGAGTTATAGAAGAAGGCCCAGAACAGGTTCTGCTTAATGTTCCGCAGCACGGCACGGGAGAGGTCCATGGCGGCGGGGATGTCCAGCAGGCTGCTCTTCATCAGCACCACATCCGCCGACTCGATGGCGATGTCCGTACCGGCGCCGATGGCAAGGCCCACATCGGCCTGCGCCAGCGCCGGGGCATCGTTGACGCCGTCGCCCACCATGGCCACCCGCTGACCCTGCTGCTGGAGCTGGGCCACGCACTTGGCCTTATCC
>OJOY01000917.1_pt1 | contig 12526 bp, 12 predicted proteins | sample 1598361 | NCBI WGS metagenome assembly OJOY01 (sample SAMN03922472, study PRJEB24848) | human gut metagenome | isolation source: stool sample | host: Homo sapiens | place: Germany | collected 2010-11 | reverse complement strand
GCAGATCACTTGCCACCGGCTGCTGACGCAGCAGCAGGGTCATGCAGCGGTGCTCGATGTCCCGCTCCATCCGGTTGACCTCGGTGTCGCCCTTGATGATGCCCTTTGCTTCCTCGGCGTCCGCCGTGCAGAGGGCTTCCAGCGCATCTTCCACCGCGTCGGCAGAGAGCTGGCTCATCTTGGCCAGCGATCCCTTCAGGGCCGCGAGGTCGGCTTCGTACTGTGTGCGTGTGCTCATATCGCAAACCCTCCTTTTTAACCGAAGCGGCCCGAGATGTAGTCCTCGGTGCGCTTATCCTTCGGGGTGCTGAAAATCTCGCTCGTGGGGCCGCACTCCACCAGCTCACCCAGCAGGAAGAAGGCCGTGCGGTCGCTGATACGGGCCGCCTGCTGCATGTTGTGGGTGACGATGACGACGGTGTAGTTCTTTTTCAGCTCGCTCATCAGTTCTTCCACCTTCATGGTGGAGCCGGGGTCGAGGGCGCTGGTGGGTTCGTCCATCAGCAGGACTTCGGGCTTGACAGCCAGAGCCCGGGCGATGCACAGGCGCTGCTGCTGGCCGCCGGAGAGGCCCAGCGCGCTCTTTTTCAGGCGGTCTTTCACCTCGTCCCAGAGGGCAGCGCCCCGCAGGGAGCTTTCCACCAGCTCATCCAGCTCCGCCTTATTGCGGACGCCGTGGAGCTTGGGACCATAAGTAATATTGTCGTAGATGCTCATGGGGAAGGGGTTCGCCTTCTGGAAGACCATGCCCACGCGGCGGCGCAGGTCGGTCAGCTGCATCTCCTTTGAGAAAATATCCTCGCCCCGGAGGCGGACGTCGCCCTCGATGCGGACGTTCGGCACAAGGTCGTTCATCCGGTTCAGGGTCTTGAGAAAGGTGGATTTGCCGCAGCCCGAGGGGCCGATGAGGGCAGTGATCTCCTGTTCGCCCACGTCCAGCGAGATGCCCTTGAGGGCCTTGAAGTCGCCGTACCAGAGGTTCAGATTTTTTGCCGAGATGACCGGCATATTGTTATCCATAAAATACCCCTTACTGTTTCTGTTTGAGCTTTGTTTTTGCCAGACGGGCTGCGAGGTCGATGAGAAGCACCAGAACCAGCAGCACTGCGCCGATGCCCCAGGCGGAGGCGAAGTCGCCATCCTCGAAGGCCCGCAGATAGAGCAGGACGGAGAGGGTCGCGCCGTTGGATGTGTAAGCCTTGGCGATGCTGCCTGCAATAACTTCCGCCGCACCGGCGGTGAAGAGCAGGGCCGCGCTCTCACCCACGATACGGCCCACGGCCAGGATGCAGCCGGTGACGATGCCGTCGATGCTGCAGGGCAGCACGATGGTGCGGATGATGTGCCACTTGCCCGCGCCGAGGCCCAGAGCGCCCTCCCGGTAGCCCTGCGGCACCGTTTTGAGGGACTCCTGCGTGGTGCGGATGATGGTGGGCAGGTTCATGACCACCAGCGTCAGGCTGCCGGAGAGCAGGCAGGTCTTAAAGCCCATTGTCTGGGCGAAGACCAGCATACCCACGAGGCCGTAGATGATGCTGGGGATGCCCGCCAGCGTCTCATTCGTGAACTCGATGACCTCAATGAGCTTCCGGTTGGAGGCGTACTCTGTGAGGTAAACTGCCGCGCCCACGCCCAGCGGAAGGACGATGAGCAGGGTGAGCAGGATGACATATAACGTGTTGAGGATGGCGGGCAGGATGCCGTCAGTGCCTTTGAGGACGCTGGCGGTGGTGGAAAGGAATTCCCAGCTGACGTGGGGGATGCCCCGCACCAGCACCAGCCCGATAACGCCCACCGTGAGGGCGATGACCAGCACTGCCGCCGCCCAGACCAGCGCGGTCATGATGACGTTCCATGCGCGGCGGGAGGGGGAGAAGTCACTTTTCATCCTTGTTTCCTCCCTTCAGCACAGCGTTGAGCAGCACATTGATGACCATGATGAAGACGAACAGCACCAGCGCGATGCTGAACAGCGCCTGCTTCTGCAGGCCGCTGGCGTAGCTCATCTCCTTGGCGATGGCCGTGGTCAGGAAGGTGACGCTGCGGAAGAGGCTGTCCGGCATATTGGGGCTGTTGCCCGCCACCATCATGACGGCCATTGCCTCGCCGATGGCGCGGCCAATGCCCAGAACGATACCGGCTGCAATGCCGCTCCTGGCCGCCGGGATGCTGATCTTGAACCACGTTTCCGTATCGGTCGCACCCAGTGCCAGACTGCCCTGCTCATACTCGGGCGGCACGGCGTTGAGGGCCGTCACCGACACGGACACGATGCTGGGCAGTATCATGATGGACAGCACTACGATGGCCGACAGCAGGCAGGCGCCCGACGCCTTGCCAAACACCTTCGCCACCGCAGGCACCAGCACCTGCATGCCCAGCAGACCGAACACCACGCTGGGGATGCCGCTCAGCAGCTCCACCGCCGTGACGACCACATTGCGCACGCCGGGAGCTGCCGCTTTCGAGAGGAACACTGCTGTCAGCAGGCCCACCGGCACGCCGATGAGGGACGCGCCCAGGGTGCCATAAATACTCGAAAGCACGAAGGGCAGGATGCCGTACTTCGGCTCGGACGCCGTGGAGGCCCACTCGGTGCCGAAGAGGAATTTCAGCGGGCCGATCTTTCCGATGGCGGGCAGGCCCGACAGGAACATATAGATGGTAATGACAGCCACGCAGCCCACAGCAAGGATGCCGCAGAGGAAGAAGATGGCGTTCATGACAGCTTCCAGCCATTGGGCCGGGGTGCGGGGCAGCTCGAATTTTTTCATAAAAACACCTGAGGGATCCCTCGCAAAGTTACTCGTTCACCGGCACAGCGCCTGCGGTGCGGATGAGGTCGGCAGCGTCGGTGCTGGTAGCAAAGTCGAAGAACGCCTGAGCCTGAGCGGAGAGGGTGACGGAGTCGTTGGTGACGAACACGAAGGGACGCTGCACCTCATAGCTGCCGTCCTTGACGGTCTCCTCGCTGCACTCTACGCCGCCGACGGTCACAGCCTTGACGGTGTCGCCGATGGCAGACAGGGAAGCGTAACCAATGGCCAGAGGATTGGCCTCCACAGCGCTGATGACAGCGCCGGTAGCCGTCAGCTCCTGCGCGTACTTGCAGGAATCCTTGACGTCCACGATGCTCTCGAAGCCATCGCGGGTGCCGGAGCCAGCCTCGCGGCCCACCAGAACGATCTCGCCGTCGTCGCCGCCGACCTCGGACCAGTTGGTGATCTCGCCGGTAAACATCTGCTTGAGCTGATCAACGGTCAGGTCCTCGACCTTGCTGTCCTTGTTGACGATGATGGCGATGCCGTCCAGAGCTACGATGGTGCCGGTGACGCCGGTCTCGTCATCCTTCAGGGCGCGGGAAGAAAGACCGATGTCCAGAGTCTTATCGGTAGCGCCGGTGATGCCTGCGCCGGAACCGGTGGGGTCATAGCTGATGGTAACATCCGGCTCGATCTCAGCGAAGCCCTCGGTCAGGGCGGCGATGACGTTCTTCATAGAGGTAGAACCGCCGGTGGCGACATTGCCGGACAGCGCAGCCGTAGAAGAAGCGGAAGCTGCGGTGCTGGATGCGGCGGCAGAAGAGGCAGCAGTGGAAGAAGCTGCACCGCCGCAGGCGGTCAGGGCAGCAGCAGCGGCAGCAGCGCCGCAGATGGACAGGGAACGAACGACGAGTGATCTTTTTCATAATAATATCTCCTTCAACTGGGTCGGCCCTTTTGTTCTGGCCGGGCTGTTTTCCTTTTCCTTGTTGTGTCTCTCTTGGGACGCCTTTATTGTAGCGCACCGCCCATCCAGCTGCGACCATGGCAGCGCAAAATGCAGGTAAAGTTTTGTGCGGTGTTTTTGCGCTGTTGTCATCCTCTGGTAAAGCCGGTGTGGAAAACAGGACACTTGATTTTACATTCCCGGTCAAACTGTCAAAAATCTGCACTTTCGTTTGTGCATCCCGCCCGCTGAAGGGTGCAAAAAAGGCTGCTTCACAGAACGTAAAGCAGCCTTTCAGACCCTATGATCGAATCAGAATTTCTCTTCCGTGCCGTCCGGGCGGTAGAGCTGGACATATCTGCGCCACTTGTCCGCGCCCATCACCCGGCTGTAGCAGTCGGCCAGCTCTTTGTTGGCCGTCTCCGCCTCCAGTGTCTCCCCCTCGGCAGGCAGGACCAGCACCCGGAACCATGCGTCGAAAAGATGCTCCGTCCAGCCGGTGTCAACGGCCCCGCAGCGGGCATAAAAGCCCAGACGCCGGACGGCCATGGCCTCGTCGTCAGCCTTCTCGGGACACTCGGCCTCGATGAGGATGGCCTTTGCGCCCTCCTCGTGGGCGGGCAGAGCGGCCAGCAGACGTGCGCCAATGCCGGTGCTGCGGTAGGCGGGCAGGACGGAGAAATAGTCCAGCTGGCTCACTTCACAGCCCATAGGCCGCACCATCAGCAGATAGGACACCAGCGTCTCCCCCTCGAACACGCCCCAGGTGTGGGCCATGCCGGCGGCTTCACTGTTCAGTATCATGCTCAGGGGTTTCAGCTCGCTGGACGGGAAGTCGCGGCGCATCTCGTCCAGATACACCCGCGTCAACTCGTCGGCGGTGAGTTTCTTCCACGTAAAGGTCTGGGGCTTCATATCAAAATTCCTTTCCGATAAAAATACCGCCGGGCCGGGCGCAGCGGCCCGTTCCCGGCGGTGTTCGAGAAGCTGTTTGCGTGAGAAAACGGCTTCTTAGTTACAGCTGCTTGCGCAGGGCATCGTACACGGCCTGCACATCGCCCTTGATGACCACCTGGCAGGCGTTCTTGGCCGGGCGGATGACGCCCTCTGCGCCTGCGGCCTTGGCAGCGGCCTCGTCCACGGAGGCGTAGCTGTGTACCTCAAAGCGGAGACGGGTGGCGCAGTAGTCCACCTTGACGATATTATTCTTGCCGCCGAGGGCTTTCAGGATGCCGGAGGCCAGTGCCTCGCTCTCGGCAGAGCTCATGCTGGGCGTCTCGGCCCCGCCGTTCTTATGGTTGTGATAATACTTGCGTCCAAAGTAGAAGCAGGCCATGGCTACCATGGCGAGAACGATCTTGAACGGCAGCGTGATCGGAAGGAATGTGACGATGAGCGCGATGACGATAGCAGCGATCCAGCTGTAAATATCCATTCCCAAAAACATACGATAATTCCTCCTTTGGGGAACGATGCGGCGGGCGCTTCCGGCAGGAAGCCGCCCGGACCCAGTCCGGGTACAACACCATATTAACATACTGCCGGGAAAAAAGAAAGCCTTTTCGGGTATCTTTCGGCCCGAGAGCTTGCATCCCGGGCCGGAATCGGGTACTATAAAGACAGTATATCCCCAATACACGGAAGGAGCATCCTTATGGAATGGACTGATATTCGCCTGACCGTATCCAAAGCCGACGCCGAGGCCGCTGAGGCCGTGGCCACCATGATCGCGGAGGGCGGCATTTATATCGAAGACTACAGCGACATCGAGGAACAGGTGGAGCAGATCGCCCACGTGGACCTCATCGAGCAGGAGCTGCTGGACAAGCCCCGGGACACCGTCATCATCCACATGTACCTCGAGCCGGGCGCTTCGCCGGTGGAGATGCTGGCCCTCATCGCGGCCCGGATGGAGGCCGCAGGCATCCCCTACACCTCCGAGACCGAGGGCGTGGAGCAGGAGGACTGGCAGAACGGCTGGCGCAAGTATTACCACCCGATGGACGTAGGCCAGCGCCTCGCCATCGTGCCGTCCTGGCAGGACTACGACACCGACCGCGTCAAGCTCATCCTCGACCCGGGCCTTGCTTTCGGCACCGGCGGCCATGAGACCACCAACCTCTGCCTCGAAGTGCTGGACGAGCGGGTCAAGGGCGGCGAGCGGGTGCTGGACATCGGCACCGGCAGCGGCATCCTCGCCATCGCAGCCCTCAAGCTGGGCGCAGCCGTGGCTGAGGGCGTGGACATCGACCCCGTGGCCGTCCGCACCGCCGGCGAGAACGCCGCCCTCAACGGCGTAGCCGACAAGCTGACCGTCCTCGTGGGCGATCTGTCCGACAAGGCCAGCGGCAAGTACGACATCATCACGGCCAACATCGTGGCCAACGCCATCATGTCGCTGGCCCCCGCCGTCCCCGGCCTGATGGCCGACGACGCCGTCTTCATCGCCAGCGGCATCATCGACAGCCGGAAGGATGAGGTCATCGCCGCGCTGGAAGCCGCCGGCCTCGCCGTGCTGGAAGTGAAGGAGAAGCGCGGCTGGGAGTGCATCGTCTGCAAGAAGGCATAAGGCCAACCTCTCAGTCAGTGCTTCGCACTGCCATTGCCGGGTTGCGGCTCCCAGCATTCGCTTCGTGCTTGAAAAGCACTTGCGCCTTGCTGGCCGCGGCCCCAACAACGACTCCCTGCTTCCGCCACTGGCGGCGGTCGTCGTTATTGCCCCTGTGAGGGGAGCCTAAGATATAAAGGATCAAAAAATATGCCGCACCGTTATTTTACCACTGAAATTTCCGACGGTACCGCCGTGCTGCGGGGGGCCGATGCCCACCATCTCTCCCGCGTGATGCGGGGCAAACTGGGGGACACCGTCATCCTCTGCGACGGCAGCGCCGTCGAGTATACTGCCACCATTACCGGTTTCGGCGACGAGACGGTGGAGTTCAGCGTGGAGCCGGGCTACCCCAGCGCCGCAGAGCCCACCGTGGACGTCACCCTGCTGGTGGGCTACCCCAAGCAGGACAAGCTGGAGCAGGTCATCCGCCATGGCGTCGAGCTGGGCTGTGACCACTTCATCCCGTTTTTCAGCCGCTACTGCGTGGCCGCGCCCAAGAAGGAAGAGCAGAAAAACGAGCGCTACAACCGCATCGCCTTTGAAGCCGCCAAGCAGTGCGGCCGGGGCATCCTGCCGGATGTGGCCCTTCCGCTGCCCAACTTCGGGGCCGTCTGCCGCAGCCTCGACCAGTATGACCTCGTGCTCTTCTGCTATGAGTGCGGCGGCGCACCCCTGCGCCAGCTGCTGGCTGAGGCCACGCCCGCCGATGGCGAAAAGCTGAAGATCGCCATCATCACCGGCGCAGAGGGCGGCTTCGCCGCCGAGGAAGCTGAGATGGCCGCAAAAGCCGGCGCAAAGACCGTCGGCCTCGGCCCCCGCATCCTCCGCTGTGAGACGGCCCCGCTGGCCGTCGTCTCTGCCGTCATGACCCTGACGGGGAATCTCGAATAAGTTCTGACATCAGAAACGGCGTCCCGCCGAGGTGGGACGCCGTTTTTCATTTATTCTGCATCTGCATCCCGCAGGGCCTTTTTGATGGTCAGCAGGTTCTGCGGGCTCATGGAGAAGCTGCGCAGGCCGAGGCGGAGATACTGGGTCGCGTTGACGGCATTGCCGACGGCGAGGCCGCAGATGGTGACGGGGATGTCCGCTTTCCTGGCGGCGTCCACCACCATGGCGATGAGCTTTTTCATGGCCGGGCTGGCGGGACGGTAGTAGTGCTCGGCAATGGCCAGTTCCCGGCTCACCGCGTGGGTGTACTGGGTCAAATCGTTGGTTCCGATGACGAAGAACCGGCAGCCGTGAGCCGTGAAGTCCTCTGCCGTCAGGCAGGCGGCGGGCACGCTGAGCATGACGCCGAAGGGGACATCCGGCTCGAACTCCACGCCCCGCTCGGTGAGCTTGCGGCGGCAGTGGTCTACCACCTGCATGGCGGAATCCCAGTCCTCAATGTCTGTCACCATGGGGAACATGACCCGCAGCGGGCCTTTTGTGGCGGCACGCATGAGGGCGCAGATCTGAACTGCCATCTGGGGCAGATTGCGCAGGCTGCTGCGGATGCCCCGCAGGCCCAGCTTGGAGGACTGGACGCCCTGATAGGCGTCGGCCATGGTGCGGTCAGCACCGAAGTCGAAGGTGCGCACCGTCACCGTCCTGCCCCTGGCGGCGGCGAGGCAGGAGGTGTAAAACAGATACTGCTCCTGCTCGTCCATGGCGTGGCCGGGCATCATCATGTAGCTGCTGCGCAGCAGGCCCACGCCGGACGCGCCGGACTCCATCGCGGTCCCCACGTCCTCGGGGCCGAAGCAGTTGGCCAGAAGCTCGAATTCTTCGCCGTCCCGGGTGCGGTTGGGCAGCTCAAGCTGGGCGTTCAGCTCCTCGTTCTGGCGCTGCATCTCGCAGATGCAGGTGATGGCTCTCTGCCGGGCGGCGGCATCCGGGTCAAGGATGCACTCACCCTCGGTGGCGTTCAGGATGACCTCGCGGCCGTCGCAGTCTTTCAGAAAATCTTCGCCCACCTGGGTGATACCCGGGATGTTCAGCGAGCGGGCGATGATGGCCGCATGGCTCTGGCCGCTGCCCTCGGCGGTGATGAGGCCGAGGATGCGGCCCGCCGGGACGCTGAACAGATCGGTGGGCATGAGCAGGTCAGACGCAAGGATGACCGGGTGGTCGAGGGCCAGCCAGCTGCGGAGCCGGTGGCAGAGGATGTTGGTGATGCGCTGGGTCACGTCGAGGATGTCCACGCTCCGCAGCTGCATGTAGGCGTTGTCCTTCATGGCGGCCAGCTGGGCGGCGTAGCGGCGGCCCACACGGTCCATCGCCTCGGCGGCACCGACGCCGGCTTTTATCTGGAAAGCCACCTCATTCATGAAGCCCTCGTCTTCCAGCATCATGCTCTGGAACAGGAAGATGGCCTGCTCCGAGGGCGCGGCGCGGCCAGCCATCTCGTCCAGCTCCTGCTGAGCGACCTTGATGGCGTCTTCCAACGCCTGCTTTTCCTGTTCGGGGTGGAAAGGCCCCTCGCCGAACACCAGCGGCGGGCGGTCCAGCCGGCTGACCTGACCCAGCACGAGGCCGGGCGATGCGGTAAAGCCCTTATATACCTTCATGTTTCCATCTCCTCCGGCGGCACTCTGCCGGTCAGCGCCCGGCAGACCAGTGCCTGCAAAAAGGTGTTGGGCAGCAGAGCGGCCCGTGCGGCCTGCGCCGGGCCTGCTTCACCCTCGAACAGCGGCTCGAAACTCCTGAGGCGCTCGAAGTCGCATTTTGCAAGGAAAGCTTCTCCCAAAGTACGGGTGGTGTAGTAGGGGGCGGGGTCTACGCCCACGTCCTCGGCCGCGGCTTCCAGCGGGGCAAGCTCTGCATCCGAGAGTTTTGCCAGCAGGAGAGCAGCGTCTGCCGTCAGGGTGGAGGGGTGCTTTTCCCGCACGTCCTTCTGGACAGCCTCGAAGGCCGCATGGAATGCGGCAGCATCCGCGCTGCTCTCAGCCCCGCTGTCCACAGCGTAGGCACAGCCCCGCAGCCGCCCGAAGGCCCGCAATGTATCGTGGTAGCCCAGCTCGATGTTCCGCCGGGCGGTGGCGGGCTCGAAGTGGAGGATGTCGCCCAGCTCCCAGTAGCTTCGGATGAGGGTGGTGGGCAGGCCGGTGCGGTTGGGGCGGGTGATGCCCACACCCTCCAGGTCTACACAGACCAGCTCTTCTGCGCCCATCTTCTGGGCCAGCGCGGTGGGCATATTGTCCCGGTAGCCGCCGTCGAGGTAAGACACCCCGTCGATGGTGTGGGCCCGCAGGGCGGGGAAGCAGGCTGCAGAGGCCAGCAGGTAATCTTTCACCTTGCCCTCGGGGATGTCTTCCAGCGGAAGCTCCCGGGCCTTGAGGGTCTTCTGCTCCACGGTCACAAGGCCCAGCCGGATGGGGCTTTTGCGGAGTTTATCTTCGTCCAGCACCCGCTCGACGATCTCTTCCAGCGGAGTGACGTCCATGCCGCCCTGAGTCACAGCGTCTTTGAGGAATGCGTGCAGCTCGGAAAGCGGCGCATCCTCGGCGGGCAGCTCCATCACATCCTGGCTGCGGATGGTCAGCCACATGTCCCGGGCCGTCTCGTAGAGGTCGAGGGCGAACATGGCGCCGTTCAGGCTGCCGACGCTGGTACCCGTAATGATCTGGGGCCGCCAGCCCAGCTCGATCAGCGCCCGCCAGACGCCCACCTGATAGCTGCCGCGGGCGCCCCCGCCCGCCAGCACCAGCGCCTTTACGGGGGTGTTGTTCTGCGCCATGTTTTCTGCCTCCTTTGATGTGTTCCGGTTTTGCCTAGATTATAGCATATTTCCCGGGAGATTTCTCTCTGTTTTTGTAACAAAAAATGTGCTATAATAAATTCACCTTGCCAGAACGATTCAGGAGGACGACAGATGCACCGCAAGCAATGGATTTTCGACATGGACGGCACCCTCACCGACAGCATGACCGTGGTGTGGCAGGGCGCACCGCTGGAGCTGCTGCGCCGCTATGGCCGCACCGCAAGACCCGGCATCCACGATGTTCTGCTGAGCATGGGGATGGTGGAGGGCGCGGAATATCTCATCCGCACCTACGATCTGCCCCTGACCCTCCGGGACTACGAGCCTGCCATGCGGCAGGTCATCCGGGACCTGTACAAAAAAGTTGAGCTGAAGCCCGGCGTCCGGGAGATGCTGGCCCGGCTGAAAGCCGAGGGTGTGCGGATGTGCATCTGCTCCAACACCTGGGCAGAGCAGTGCGAAGAAGTGCTCACCCGGCTGGGCGTCGCAGACTATTTCGAGTTCTTCTACACCGCACAGGGCGCAAAGAGCAAAGCTCACCCCGAGGTATTCCACGAAGTCCTCGAGCGGCTGGGCGGCAGCGAACCCGCCGACGCCGTTGTCTGCGAGGACGCTGTCTACGCCACCCGTACGGCCAAGCAGTGCGGCTTTTACCTCATCGACGTCGAGGATGAGACCAGCGCTGCCGATAAGCCCGAATTGCAGCGCCTTGCCGACCAGTACATAACGGATTGGACGCAGCTGGACTGGACAAAATTATAAAGCAATGGGGAGGCTCTTCCGGGCCTCCCCATTGCTTTATCGGAACTGCTTTTCCAGATAATCTTTCAGCGCCTTGCGGGCTGCAGGCTCCCGCCCGCGGGGGACAGGGACCCGTGCGCCGCTCTGCATCCAGAACTCACCCGCCGCCAGCTGGGACACCGCCGCCAGATTGACCACATAGGAGCGGTGGAGCTGGACGAAGCGCTCATCCGTTAAAAGCGGCTGGGCCACCTGCGCGAACGGCACCCGGACGGACAGGGACGGCACATCCTCGCCGCTGGCGAGATGGAAATGCACCACATGGTGGGTACACTCGAGGTATTCGATGTCCGCGAAGGGCAGCACCCGCAGACCCGACGCCGTGGCTACCGGGATGGCCGGGCCGTACTCCGGCTCGGTGGCCCGGGCCAGCAGAGCGTCCAGCTGTTCCGGCGGAACAGGCAGCAATAAATACTGCATGGCGTCCACCCGGTAGGCGCTGTAGGCGTGGGCGGGCGTATGGGCCAGAAAAGCCAGCGGGCTGCGCCGCCCCCGGCTGCGGAGTGCAGCCGCTGCCCGTAGCGACGCGGCGGCTGCCGTGGACGGCAGCTCAATGAGGTACAGCTCGTACCGCTCCCCGGCGTCGTCCCGGGCCAGCAGGGCCTCCGGGCTGTCCAGCTGCTCGATGATGCAGGCGTCGTCCCGCCGGGCATAATAGTCGAGACACTGCCGCTCCACCCGGCTGCGGAGGACGCTGTCCGGGCTGCACACCGCGATATGAAATATCATTCCGAAGCCCCCTTTCGGGCCTGCCGCCGGCGCTTGCTTTTTCGGCCCGGCGGGAGTATCATTGCTATAAAAAACAGAAGGAGAAACTGCTATGGAAATGCCTTTCGTCAGCATCATCGTCCCTGTATACAATGCCCAGAGCCACCTGAGCCGCTGCCTCGAAAGCATCTGCGGGCAGGAGTACAAGAACCTCGAGCTCATCGTCATCAACGACGGCTCCAAAGATAAGAGCCTGCCCGTCTGCGAGGAGTTCCGCAAAAAGGACAGCCGCATCCTGCTGGTGGACAAGGCAAACTCCGGCGTGTCCGACACCCGGAACCTCGGCCTGAAGCTTGCCAGCGGTAAGTACGTCCAGTTCGTGGACAGCGATGACTACATCGCCCCGGACTACACCGCCCGGCTGGTGGAGACGGCAGAGAAGACCGGTGCCGACCTCGTCATCTCGCCCTACACCATGGTCATCCCCGCCGGGGCGTCAAAGCCGGAACAGGTGCTGGAAAAAATCCAAGACGACCTCGGCGTCATGCATGTTGCACGCCCGCCGGAGAACCGGGAATACGGTTTCCTGCCCGAGGGCGTCTACGACAAGGACACCTTCGCCCGCCGCCTGATGGATAAGCCCGCCTCTTACTTTTACAGCGTGCTCTGGAACAAGCTCTACCGCCGCGACATCCTCACCCGGCACGACATCCGCTTTACCAGCGAGATGCGCTGGGCCGAAGACCTCGTGTTCAACATGCAGTATATCCAGTACGCCGAAGTCTTTGCGTCCATCCCGCAGCCCGGCTACTACTACGTCCAGAACCCTCAGAGCATCTGCCACACCCAGATAAAGCCTGCCACTCTGGTGCAGAACAAGATCCAGGTGTTCCACTACTACAAGGACTGTCTCTTATACACATCTCCGAGCCCACGAGACCTCTCTACATCTC
>OJOY01000909.1_pt1 | contig 12645 bp, 8 predicted proteins | sample 1598361 | NCBI WGS metagenome assembly OJOY01 (sample SAMN03922472, study PRJEB24848) | human gut metagenome | isolation source: stool sample | host: Homo sapiens | place: Germany | collected 2010-11 | reverse complement strand
TTCCTTGCAGGAAAAATATTATATAAAAATGACGAACGACTCCAAACTGATTTTTAGGTACTTCGAAAAAAAGTTTGAAAATTTGACGGAGCGGACGGCGTTTTTTATAATGTGCAGTGGGACAAAAAGAATCTCCCGTCCCTCTGCCGGCTCCGGGAGAAAACAAGGAAAAGAGAGGAAAAGTCTTTATGGAAAAGTACCTGGTCCTAGCCACGTTTGTTGGCTCCGTCATTGCACTTCTCTTTGTGGTCATCACCGCAAAGAAGGTGCTGCGCTTCTCGGAGGGCACCCCCCTCATGCAGAAGATCTCCCAGTCCATTCGTCAGGGTGCTAACGCATACCTCAAGCGCCAGTATTCCGTGGTAGGCGTGTTCTTCGCCTGCATGGTGGTGGTGCTGTGCATCATGGCAGCCTGCGGTCTGCTGACGTGGTTCGTGCCCTTCGCCTTCCTGACCGGCGGCTTCTTCTCCGGCCTGTCCGGCTTCATCGGCATGAAGATCGCCACCGCCTCCAACTGCCGCACCGCCAATGCCTGCCAGGAGGGGCTGAACCGTGGTCTGCGGGTGGCCTTCTCCGCCGGCTCCGTCATGGGCTTCACCGTGGTGGGTCTGGGCCTGCTGGACATCTCCGTGTGGTTCTTCCTGCTGCGCTTCGTGTTCAAGCTGGAGGCCTCCGCCATCACCAGTGCCATGCTGACCTTCGGTATGGGCGCCTCCTCCATGGCTCTGTTCGCCCGTGTGGGCGGCGGCATCTTCACCAAGGCCGCCGACGTGGGCGCCGATCTGGTGGGTAAGGTGGAAGCCGGTATCCCGGAGGATGACCCCCGGAACCCCGCCGTCATCGCTGACAACGTGGGCGACAACGTAGGCGACGTGGCCGGTATGGGCGCTGATCTGTACGAGTCCTATGTAGGCTCCATCATCTCTGCCTCCGCTCTGGGCGTGGCCGCCTTCTCCGATCAGGCCTTCAAGGCCATGGCCATCCCCATGGTCATGGCGGCCATCGGCATCATCTGCTCCATCATCGGCACCTTCTTCGTCCGCACCGACGAGCAGGCCGACCAGCGCACCCTGCTGAAGGCCCTGTCCCGTGGTACCAACCTGTCCGCTATCCTCATCGCCATCATCGCCTGCCCGCTGGTGATCTCCCTGCTGGGCAAGGCGCATCTGGGCCTGTACTTCGCCATTCTGGCGGGTCTGATCGCCGGTGTGCTCATTGGTAAGGCCACGGAGTACTACACCTCCGATACCTTCAAGCCCACGCAGGATCTGTCCTCCAAGTCTCAGACCGGTGCCGCCACCATCATCATCGGCGGTCTTGGTCTTGGTATGCTGAGCACCGCTGTTCCCATCATCATTGTGGCCATCTGCATTCTGGTGGCTTACTTCTGCTCCGGCGGCGCTGCCTCCACCGGCATGGGCCTGTACGGCATCGCTCTGGCCGCCGTGGGTATGCTGAGCACGCTGGGCATCACGCTGGCCACCGACGCTTACGGTCCCGTGGCCGACAACGCCGGCGGCATCGCTGAGATGGCCGGTCTGGCTCCCGAGGTCCGCCAGCGTACCGACGCTCTGGACTCTCTGGGCAACACCACCGCCGCCACCGGCAAGGGCTTCGCCATCGGCTCCGCCGCTCTGACCGCTCTGGCCCTGATGGCCTCCTACATCGAGAAGGTCAAGGAGGTGGGCGCTGACGCCACCTTCCAGGATTTCAGCCTCATGAACCCCGTGGTGCTGGTGGGTCTGTTCATCGGCGCCTGCCTGCCCTTCGTGTTCGCCGCCCTCACCATGAACTCCGTGGGCCGTGCCGCCCAGAGCGTGGTGCTGGAGGTGCGCCGTCAGTTCCGGGAGATCACCGGTCTGATGGACGGCAAGGCCGATCCCGACTATGCCCGCTGCGTGGACCTGTGCACCAAGGCATCTCTGCACGAGATGATCCTACCCACCATCATCGCTGTGGTTTGCCCCATCGTGGTGGGTCTGATCCTGGGCTACATGGGCGTTGTGGGTATGCTGGCCGGCGCTACCGTCACCGGCTTCCTGATGGCCATCTATATGGCCAACGCTGGCGGTGCGTGGGATAACGCCAAGAAGTACATCGAGGCCGGTCACTTCGGCGGCAAGGGCTCCGACTGCCACAAGGCAGGCGTGGTGGGCGACACTGTGGGCGATCCCTTCAAGGATACCTCCGGCCCCGCTATCAACATCCTCATCAAGCTGCTGAGCATGGTCTCCATCGTGTTCGCCGGTCTGGTGGTGAACTTCCACCTGCTGTAAAAAACCCCATAAAAAGAAGGCTGAGCGGATGCTCAGCCTTCTTTTTGATGCTTTTTTGAAAACTTGCGGGCGTAGGCCAGCGTTTGCCGCAGGGCTGCCTCCCGGTCGAGCCCCGCCAGATGGAGCTTGCGGGCGTAGGCCAGCAGCTGGGAGAAGTCCCGATCCGGGGTCAGTCCGGCGGAGATCAGGTCGCTGCCGGTGACCATGGGGCGGGCCATGGCGGCCCGGTAGATCTCCAGCCGCTGCCGCAGGAAGGGCTCCGGGTCCGGACGGGGCGGGTCGCACCGGGAGCCACGATGATCCGCCAGCGCCAGCAGGATCAGGTCCCCCGGCTCTATGGCGGCGTCCAGCAGACGGTTGGTGGACTTGACGGAGGCCCCACTCAGTGCCATGGCGTTGGGCTTCATGTGCAGGGCCACCAGATTTTTCACGCACCGGTGGAGGGCCTTCTCCCCGATCACCCGGCGCAGGAAGTCCTCCGCCGGCGGCAGACCCGCCTCCTCGTGGCCGTAAGCGTGGATGACGCCGCCTGACTCCGTGGTGGCGGCGACCTTGCCGAAGTCGTGGGCCAGTGCCGCCAGCATCAGGGCCATGGGCTGGGCTGCTTGGGGCCGCAGCTCGGCGGCGGCATCCAGCACCGCCATGGTGTGCTCCCACACATCCCCCTCCCCGTGGTAGCGGGGCGGCTGGGGGACGCCCTGTAAGCGCTGCACCTCCGTGAACCACGGGCGCAGCTGGTGCATGGTATCCAGTGTGCGGAAGAAGATGGAAGGGCGGGGCGCCTGCAGGAGGGCCTTTTGCAGCTCCCCCTCCACCCGTTCACGAGACAGGGCCGACAGATCCATGGTGCGGCACAGGGCCACCGTCTCCTCCGCCACGGTGAAGCCGAAGCGGGCGGCGAACTGCGCTCCCCGCAGCACCCGCAGGGGATCCTCCGGAAAGGAGTGGTCATCCACATGGCGCAGGAGGCCCCGGCGGAGGTCCTCCCGGCCGCCGAAGAAGTCCAGCACCTGACCGGTGAGCACGTCCTCCATCAGGGCGTTGACGGTGAAATCCCGGCGGCGGGCGGCTCTCTCCGGTCCCAGCCACGGATCCACCTCCACGGTAAAGTCCCGGTGGCCCCGGCCCACGGTGGTCTCCCGCCGGGGCATGGCGATGTCCAGTCCGCAGCCCGCCAGCCCGTAGACGCCGAAGCTGACCCCCACCGTCCGACGGCCGCCCATCCGATCCAGCACGATCTCCAGCTGCTGGGGGGTGACGCCGTGAACCTCGATATCCAGATCCTTGCTCTCCCGGCCCAGCAGGCGGTCCCGGACGCAACCGCCCACATAGTAGACGCTGCCGCCCAGCGGCTGCACCTCCTGTGCGATGCGGCGGGCCGTCTCACGATCCCGTGTCATGCAGTCTCCCCTCCTTGCGAAAAAAGCCGTGGCCATGGGCCACGGCTTTTGTGTTCACGCCAGAATGTCCCCCAGATCGTCGAAGGTATGGGCATTGGTGACCACCACCACGTGGTCGCCCTCCTGAATGATGCTGGTGCCGCCGGGGATGATGATCTCGCTGCCCCGTGCAATGGCCGCCACCAGCACGTCGTCCTTCAGGGACAGCGCCCGCAGGGGCTTATTCAGCACCGCACGGCTCCGGGCCGTGGCGGTGAACTCCAGCGCTTCCACGGCGCCGCCCAGCATCTTATACAAGCTCTCCACGGCGCTGCCCTCGGAATTGGCCAATGCCCGGACGTAGCGGGTGATCTGGTTGGCCACGATATCCTTGGGACTGACGATGCTGCCCACCCGCATATCCCGGACCAGATCCATGTAGTTGGGGCGGGTCATCTTGGCCAGCACCTTGGGGACGCCCGCCCGCCGAGCCGTCAGGGCCATCAGCAGATTCTCCTCGTCCCGACCCGTCAGGGAGACGAAGGCATCCGCCTGGAAGATATTCTCGCTGGTCAGCAGCTCCTCCTCCGTGCCGTCGCCCTCGATGATCATGGCCGTAGGCAGCTGGGCCGCCAGCTGAAGGCACTTATCGTGCTTCTGCTCCACGATGCAGACCTTGGTATTGCTCACCGCCAGCTCCCACGTGAGATACATGGCGATGCGGCTGCCCCCCAGCAGGGACACGGTTTTGACCCGCTGCTGGGTGCGGCCCATAGCCCGCAGCATCTTCTGGAGCTCGGACTTGGTACCCACCATGTAGAGCTTGTCGCCCTCTCTCGGCACAAAGTTGCCGTTGGGGATGATGCACTCGTCCCCCCGCTGGGCGGCGCAGATCAGCACCTCCGCCGAGCGGATACGATGGAACTCGCTGAGGGCCACCCCGTAAAACCGGTCCCGCTCCGTCACCTGTACGCCGATCATGTCGATACGGCCGCCGGCGAAGGGCTCCACGGAGGAGGCGGAGGGGAAGCTGAGGATGCGGGCGATCTCCCGTGCCGCCGCCAGATCGGGGTTGATGACCATGTCCATCCCGATCTCCCGCTTCAGCAGGGCGGCATCCCGGCGGTAGTCCGGATTCCGCACCCGTGCGATGGTGTGCTTGGCCCCCATGGTTTTGGCGATGAGGCAACACACCAGATTCGTCTCGTCCAGATTGCTGACAGCGATGACCAGATCCGCCGTCCGGGCACCGGCCTCCTCCAGCACGCTGATGCTGGCGCCGTTTCCCTCCACGCACATGATGTCCAGGGTGCTGTCGGCACGGGCCAGCGCCACCGGGGAGGAGTCCACCATGGTGATGTCGTGGCCCTCCACCGCCAGCTGGCGGGCGATAGCGTAGCCCACCTTTCCGTTTCCTACAATGATGATCTTCATGAGCCTGACTGTTCCTTTCCCGGTCGTTCCGGCTGCTCTTTTTCCGGCGGTATTGCTTCTTGCGGCGGCTGCCCCTGCGTCTGCCTAGGTGGCTCCGCCGGTTTGGGTGGATTCGCCTTTCCCGGCTGCTCTGCCGATTTAGGCGGCTGTGGCTGTCGGGGCGGCTGCGTCGACCCGGAAGGCTTCTGCGCCGCAGCTTCCTGCCGTGTCGGCCGGGCAGCCTTTTCCGCCGCCTTTTCCTCTGCCGCACGACGGCGCTGGGTGCGCCGGTGCAGCACCACCGCATTCAGCTCACCGCCTAAAATCAGCACCGTCCCGCTCATATACAGCCACAGCAGCACCACCACAATGGTGGCGATGGAGCCGTAGAGCTGGGTATAGTGTGCCAGATTTTCCACATAATAGGAGAAGGCCAGCGACAGCAGCATCCACGCCGCCAGCGACACGGCCACGCCCGGTGCCACCTCCCGCAACGGGCATCGGCGGCCCAGCGCCAGCATATACAGCACCGTCACCAGCACGAACATCAGCAGCGCCACCGCCACGAAGCGGAGCTTGCTCCAGAGGTTGATGAAGCCGTCCGGTACGGTGATGATCCCCGACACAAAGTACAGCGCCCGGCGGCCCACGGTGATCATCAGCAGCGTCAGGCCGATGGATACCATGAGCCAGATGGCGAAGAGAAAAATTTTCAGCTGATCCAGCAGGATGTTCTTGGGCTGGCCCTTGCCGAAGGCCTTGCGCAGCGAGTGCAGCAGGCAGCCGGTGGCCCGCATGGGGAACCAGATGGAAAACACCAGACTGAACCACATGAGCTGGCGGCTGGCGTTGCCGGAAACGTATTCCAGATAGCCCCGCACCACCTCCGCCACGTCCCCCGGCACGATCTGCCGCAGGCCGGTGACGATGCTGTCCACATCCAGCTCCAGAATACCCAGCAGGGTGCTGACGAAGATCAGCAGCGGGAAAATGGCGAACAGCAGGTAGTAGGTCAGGGCTGCGCTGTCCCGTGCCACGTCATGGAGATAGTACCGGCGGATCATCTGCGCCGCCGTTTGCCCCAGCGCCGTGCGGGGGTGAGTACCTTTCCTCATAGCTCGCTCCTCTCTGTTTCAGCTTATTATTGTAGCACAGCTGTGAGCAAAATAAAAGGAGATTTTCCATTACACGGAAATCTCCCACCTGTTTTTTATCATAAATATTCCAAAAATATTACTTTTCTGTAAAATTTTGTTTTTTCCGCTGAAAATTTAGAAACTATTCACTATTTAGTATTGGCATTTGAAAAAAAGCGTGTTATAATACGTACAATCGGAGTTGTCTCCTGTGCATGGAAAAATTTGTAAAGAGGGTCTAAACTATGGATAACTTAACGAGAATCGTCAAAACCGAAATTTCCCGTCAGTACAAGAGCGTGCGGCAGTTTGCTTTTGCGGTCAATATCCCCCTATCTACCATCAACAGTGCGCTGCACAACGGCATCGGAGGTTCCTCCTTTGATACGGTGGTGCAGATCTGCCAGACGCTGGGGATCAAGGCCATCTCCAGCGATGCCTCCTTCTATCTGACGGAGGACACCCAGCAGCTGCTGGATCAGTATGCCCAGTTGGACGACTACGGCCGCCACACCATCGCCTCGGTGATGAAGGTGGAATACGACCGCTGCTCCACGCAGGGCGCCCGAAGCACAAGCGGCAGTGATTATGAGCTCCGCCCCAGTGTCAACGTCTCCTCCGACCTGGGCGGCTCCTCGGTGGAGCCGCTTCAGGTACTCAGCGACCATCGCAGTCTGTAACCTACCAAACAGAGCTGTGACAAAATCTGCCGGAGATTTGCGGTTCCGGTTGGTTTTGTGTCGCCAGCCACGGGCTCTCCCCCACTTGGGGGGAGGGCCCGTGGCTTTTTATAGGGAGTTATGGCGCGTGATAGGGAGTTTACTGTTCTTTGCGCTTGCCGGTACGCAGCAGGGCTGCAAGGCTCATGCCGCACAGGGCCGCCAGCCCCATCCACAGGCCGGTGTCTCCGGTGGGAACGGCGGGGGTGGTGGGCTCTGCGGGAGCGGGCAGCTTGGTCACGGACTCGGTCCGCAGCACCTGGCCGCACACGGTGCAGGCGTAGGTCTTGACGCCCTCACGCTCCGTGGTGGCGGGGGTGGTGATCTTGACCTCGCCCTCCGTATGCTGGGCGTTCACGGTGAAGGTGACGGTAACGGTGTTGCCGAAGCGGTCGGTGGCCGTCAGGGTCTGGACGCCCTCGGCAGCGGAAACGGTGAGCTTACCGTCCACCAGCTCCACGGGCTGGCCGTTGAGGGTCACGCTCTCCAGATTGGGGTCGGTAACGGTGATCTCTGCCGTCAGGCAGTAGGTGCCGCCGTCCGTGACGCCCTCCACCGCAGGAGCCGCCTCGTCGATGAGCTTAGAGCCCACCTTGGTGCGGGTATCCGTCAGGCCGCAGCCGTGGTCGCACTGAGCCGTCTCCGTGCCGTCGTCGTCATAGGTGGCGTTGTTGTCGTAGACGTAGTGGGTGAAGCTGTGACCCATGGCCTCCTGATAGAAATCCTCCGGGCCGGTGTATGTCTCGCTCTCGTCCAGCTTGCCGTCGGCATCAGCGAAGTAGCTGCCGCAATCCGGGCAGTGCCAGTAGGCGGCGCAGCCGTCCTGCGTGCAGGTGGCGGGGTCGCCTGCCGTGCGCTGGGCATTGGCGTGGTGGGTAGCCGGAATGACGGTATCGGTGATGGGCTGAGCAGCTGCTGCGTCAGCGAACAGCTTGTGGCAGTCGCTGCACTGCCAGTACTCCAGGCTGCCCGGCTGGGTGCAGGTGGCGGCGGTTCCGTCGTGATGGGTCAGGTCATGATGGTTGGGATCCGTGGTGTCATAGGCAGCGCCGCAGATGCTGCAGGTGGCTCTCTCGGTGCAGGTGGCGGTGCCGTCATGGCTGCCCAGAGAGTCCTTCAGCTGGCAGCCGGGAACGGCGCAGGACCGCCAGTGCTGGGTGTCATCGTGCCGCCAATCGCCCCACTGGTGGTTGCCGGTGTGGGTGATGGTAAAGGTCCAGCTGGGATCGGTCAACTCACTGACGGCGTTGATGTCCTCGTTGCCGGGAACGGTGACGTAGACCTGATAGGTACCCATATCCGTGGGAGCGGCCACGACCTTGCCGTTTTGCTTATAGATGACGGTAAAGGTGTTGTCGGGCCAATAGCCCATGCCCATGGTCCGGTCGCCTCCGGTGCTCCAGCGAACGGTGGCCTCCTTGGCGGTGCCGTCATACTCCAGATTTTCCGGAGCGGTGAAGGTGAAGTCGCCCGCTGTGGGAGTGCGCTTCACGATCTCCCACTGGAGCTTCTTTTCGCCGGTGGTGCCGTCGCTCCACTTGAAGCCCGCTGCGGGGCGGACGGTAACGGTATAGGTGCCCACGCGGCAGGCTCTATAGCCGCTGCCCACAAGCTCGTAGCCGTAGACTTCGCCGGGCAGCAGACCGTACTGCCAGTTGCCGTTATAGGTGAAGGGGCCGTAGACCGTGGGAACCGGGATGGCCTCCAGATACTGGTTCAGGGTGACAGTAGTGGACGGAGAGGGCTTCCGGGGCTCGGTAGCCGCATAGCGGACCTCGTAGGTGCCGGCCAGAGCGGAGGTGAAGGCGCTGCCGCACTGGCTCCAGCTGGTGCCGCCCACGGGGCGATACTCCATGCTGCTGTTGGTGCCGTTGATGCGGCCGTAGCCCGTCCGACTCTGGGGATGGGTCACGGTGAGACCTGTGGGGGGCTGGGTCTGGGCCGTTTTCTCCGTGGGGGCGGTGAGTGTCATGGCGGTATCCGCCGTGGCCGTACCTGTGACACGGATGGTATAGCTGTCGACCTTGGCGGCGGTGATGCCGTTGAGAGTCACGCTGTACCCGTCGGGGATGTAGTAATTGTCGGGATCGGTAACGCTGATGGTGATGGGCGTCAGGTCCAGACAATCCTGCGTCAGCTGGCCGCCGTTCTTATAGGTGAGGCCGTTCGGCAGGGTGACGCTGACCTGATAGGTCTTGAGGCGGAGATAGATCAGGCCCTCAGAGTTCAGATAGGTCTCGTAGCCCGCCCGGTCGGCGCTGACGTACTGGATGCTGCCTGTGCAGGCGTCGCTGCTGATCTGGACGGTCTGTCCGCTGGCGAGGGTCCTGCCGCTGCTGATGCCGATATCGGCACCGCTGCTGAGTCTTCTGGCGCTGACCTGCTGCGACGAGTTCTCCAGATACAGGTTGTTGTCCTGATTGTCCTTATCGACGTTGTTCTGGATGATGGAGCGGCCGGACAGGGTGATGGTATGGTCGTAACCACGGGCAAACACGCCGCCGCCGTCAAAGCCCAGGTCGTCATTGGTGCTGTTGACACGGCTGCCGGTGATCTCGCCGCCGAACATATTAAATTTGCAGCCGGCGTCGATCTCTATGATGCGGGTACCCTTGGGATCCGCCGTGTCCTTGCGGGTGATCTGACCGGCCTCCTCGGCGCAGTCGGTGATGGTCAGGGTATGATAGTTCGTCACATGAATGTATGGGCGATAATACCCGTTTTCCAGAATGATATTGTGTCCGTTGAGGCAGATCCGCACATCATCCAGATCGCTGCCCCACCCCTCATCGTTGGTGGTTACATCATTGAGCAGATAGTAGCAGCCGTAGCTCTTGACGGACTTCAGGCTGCTGATGCCGACCCGCTTGGTGTCCTGATCGTGGTCGTGGTAGGGATCATAGCTCTGGTTCTGCAGGCACACGCAGTGGATGTGCTCCTCATTGGCCAGCAGGTCCAGATTGAAGCTGACGGACCCGTTCTTCGTGACGGCGCAGTTGGCGCGGTCACTGGTAAACACATTGGTATCGGAGGAGCCCTGCACGATGCGATAAGCGGGGATCAGATCGGCGTTGAGGCCGATGCGGGAGTCGGAGGAAACATTGCCTGCAAGGACGGCCTGATCCTCCGCCGAGGCAGCCACGTGCAGATTGCTGGCGGCCTTGTCGTCCCCCTGCGTATTGCCGGTGATATTCACTGTACCGGCTACCTTGCAGGTGGTCATACCACCGAAGTACACACCGCCGCCGGCGATCCCGGCGGTGTTGCCGGTAATAGTGCCGCCGTTGAGGTTGATCTTTGCGGTGTCTTCGGAGCCATACTGCTTGTTGGCCTCGCAATATACGCCGCCGTACTTCGTTGCGGTGTTATTGGCGATGGTGCCGCCATTCATGGTGAAGGCAGCCAGTATATTCGCCACATACACACCGCCGCCGTAATCGGCCTCGTTATCCTCCATGCGGGCGGTGCCGTTCATGACAAATTCCGACGTGCCGGCAAACAGGCCCACAGCGCCGCCGGCGTAATACTGGCTCTTGCAGTTGCGGAGCACGGCGCCGTCATCCAGCGTCAGCGTGCCGTACCGGCTCACGTAGATGGCAGGATTTGTGGCAGCCGTCTTGTCGCCGCCGCCGTCCACGGTGATGTCCTTCAGGGTCAGGGCGGCATAGGCGGGATGATCCGAGCCGCCTGCGCCGCTATACCCCTGCTCACCCATCAGATTGAACAGGCTGCCCTTGAAGCCCTCGGCACGCACCAGCTTGCTATTGGCATCGGCGCCGCTGATGACCACACGCTGGCTGTAATACTCATACCAAGCCATGCTGCCGTTGGTGGTGCGGGTGGGTCTGATGTTCAGAGTTTCGCTGATTTCGATGGTACCGCTTACAACGATTTCGATGGTATTGTTGTAAGAGAGCTCACTCATGGCGCTTTTGAGCTGCTCGAGGGTAGTCACCGTCGAGGTCCACGCCCATGACGTCTTGGGGACCAGACTCAGTACCATCACCAACGCTACCAGTACGCTGGCGATTCGCTTTTTCATAGATTTCCTCCCTGACAGGTCTTTTGTATTTTGCAGTTACCGCTTGCAATGACCTGCATCTTTCTGTATATTGAGCATATACCGTACACCGATGTGCGATGCAAGTACGTTTTAAGAAAATATGGCAAAATCTGGAGAGTTCGTCATGAGTGAGCACAACAGCCGTCTGATGTCCATCGGTGAGGTGGCCAAGTCCCTGCATATACCCGACGCATGATCCTCAACTATGAGGACAAGGGCATTCTGCTGCCCGACGTAAAAACCGGCTCCGGCGGGAACCGCTACTACACCCCGGAGACCCTGACCCGCATCCGGGCCATCCGGCGCTTGCAGACGCTGGGTATCTCGCTGGATGAGATCAAGCTCTATTTCGAGGATGCCGCCGACCTGTAGGATATCATCGCCCGGCTGGAGACACTACGGGACGAGCTGAACCTGTGCATTGAGAAGCTGCAGCTGCGGGTCCGGGAGAACAGCAACGATGCCCCCATCATCCGCACCATCCCCTCCCAGACGGTGTACGTCTACCGCTGCCCCTCCCCTACGGTGGAGGACCGCAAGGAGATCTTCCGGGACGTGATCCCCGCCGCCATGCGCCAGTACGGCACGGACTCCGCCAAGCGGATGTACTTCATCGACTACCCTATCGACGAGCCCAACGACATCAACTTCTGTGTGGCGGTGCTGGATGGCAGCAAGGGCCCCTATGTGCAGGACTGGCCGGAGGAGAAGGCTCTGTGCCTCTTCTTCCACGGGGACTATGACGAGATCCCGGAGGTTCGGGAGCGGCTGGTGGCCTACGCCAGGCAGCAGGGCCTGAAGCTGAAGGGGACCTGCCGCAACATCTATCTGGAGGGCCCGCCCCACCACAAGGACAAATCGAAGTTCGTCACGCAGGTGGCTCTGCCGCTGGTACAGGATGAGCTATGAGGAAGAAAACCGCCGCATCTCCTGCGGCGGTTTCGTCGTGTCGAAAAAGTCTTTTCGCCACGACGAGACATTTTTCAGAGCTTCAAAAAGCTCTGAAAAATGGGGATCATCATCGTGCAGGACACCCTTCCCGGGTTTCCCGCACACACCCTTCCGCCCCGTTGACGAAAGGTTCCCGCTCTTTTGGCTGGCCCAGAAACCGCCGCATCTCCTGCGGCGGTTTCTTTCATATCCGGAGGGGTGGGGCGCATACACTGTCCGTGAAAGGACGGGATGCATTATGCGGGGAAAAGTCTTACTGCTGCGCCGTGGCACGCTGCTGCTGATCCTGACGGCACTGGTGACCGCCGGTATTTTCATGGCCGTGGGAGGCCCCGGCTTCGTCAGCGCCTCCGCCGCCAAGCGGCAGCTTCCCATCTACTCGGTGGAGCGGGAGGAGAAGGTCTGTGCCATCAGCTTCGACGCCGCATGGGGCAACGAGGACACTCAGACCCTCATCAATATTCTGGGCAAATACAACGTCAAGGCCACCTTCTTCGTGGTGGGTGACTGGGTGGATAAGTACCCGGAGTCCGTGAAGGCCCTCCACGATGCCGGGCATGAGGTCATGAACCACTCCCTCCACCACGACCACTACAACGCCCTCACCGCCGATCAGGTGGTGGCGGACGTCACCGCCTGCAACGAGAAGATCGCCGCCATCACCGGCGTGACCCCCTGCCTCATCCGCTGCCCCTACGGTGAGTACGA
>OJOY01000905.1_pt1 | contig 12729 bp, 11 predicted proteins | sample 1598361 | NCBI WGS metagenome assembly OJOY01 (sample SAMN03922472, study PRJEB24848) | human gut metagenome | isolation source: stool sample | host: Homo sapiens | place: Germany | collected 2010-11 | reverse complement strand
AGCAGGGATAGCGGAAAATTATCCGGGATCAAATTATCCGGGATATCCATGATCGAGACGGTAAAGGCAAGTGGGGCAGAGCGTGGGATTGCAGAAAAGATCTTAGGATATCAGGCAAAGTACGATAACTCTGCGCTAAAGCTTACCGGCAGCAGGATATATCTGGGGATTTTGCCGCGGCTTTTGGAAGGAGTCTGCAGCGGAGTGATTCTGATCATGGGAATATATGCAGTATTTTGCGGGAGACAGACCATAGGAACACTTGTGGCATTTCAGTCATTCCTGCAGCTGTATTTTACGCCTATGGCATCGCTGGCCGGATGTATTCAGGCAGCACAGGAGATCCGCGGCAGTGTGGACCGGGTGGAGGATGTTATGAATTACGAAGAGGAGATTTCGGAGGAACGGATGTTTCAAAAGATACATAGCACGAAAGAGCGGCTGGATGGCAGGATAGATATGAAAGATGTTACCTTTGGTTACAGTCCGGTCACGGATCCTTTGATCTCGGAATTTTCTATGCATGCAGAACCGGGACAGGTGATTGCCCTTGTGGGAGGAAGTGGAAGCGGTAAATCAACACTGGCAAAGCTTTTGTGCGGCCTTTATCCCTGTGGAGCCGGAGAAATCCTTTATGATGGAGTGCCGTTAGGAGAGCTTGATCATTATCTTCTGCGAAAATCTGTGGCAGTAGTTGATCAGAATATTTCCCTTTTCGGGGGAACTATTCGGGATAACATTACCATGTGGAATGATGATATCAGTCAGGAGACAGTTGTAGAAGCTTGCAGGGATGCCTGCATCCATTCGGATATCATGATGCGCAAAAAGGGCTATCAGTATGAGCTTCATGAGGGAGGCTCTGATCTGTCCGGGGGACAGAGACAGCGTCTGGAGATTGCCAGGGCGTTTGCGGCAGATCCGTCTGTTTTGATCATGGATGAGGCAACCTCTGCATTGGATGTGCTGACGGAGCAAAAGATCATGGAGGCGGTCAGGCGGCGCAAAATGACATGTATTATTATTGCACACAGATTGTCAACGATCCGGGATGCGGATGAGATCATTATGCTGGAGCGTGGCGTTGTCCGGGAGAGAGGGACACATCAGGAATTAATGGAACTTCATGGGGCATATGCCGCATTGTTGAATGCGGATTAAAGGAGATTACATTGAAACAGTTAGAAATAAAACGCAAGAAGGATCAAAGAAGATTTCGCGAAACCTGTGAAAGTATGTATGAATGTCTCGGTGGTCCGGAATTGTCCGGACAGCCGGAGAAAATGGACAGGACCAGAAATCATGTGATGAGGATCCTGACATATTATCGTATGCCGCTGCCAAAGGATATAGGGGACAGTGAGAAAGATGATCCGGAGGATCTTTTGCAGCAAAGTGGTCTGCTGGTCCGACGTGTGACGCTGGAGGGAAAATGGTGGAAGGAGGCTTCTATGCCACTTTTACTGCATGACACAGAGGGAAAGCAATATACTGCCATTCCATCAGGCCGTGGGAGATACCGGGTATTCATAGAGGGACAGGAAAAAATACTGAATGGTGGCATGGCATCTGCCTTTCAGAAAGAGGCCGTATGTATTTATAGACCTTTTCCTTCTGATCAGACAGGAATGAAGATGGTATGGAAATTTTTGTGGGAGAGTATTCCGATCAATGATATGTGGATCATTGCAGGGATCAGTCTCTTGGTAGAAGTATGCGGAATGATCATGCCGTATATTAACAGTATAGTATATAACACGATCATTCCATCCGGAACAGCGAGACAGATTCCGGGCATTGTGGTTCTGGTGATCAGTACCGTGTTTTTTACAGCTTTGATCGCTCTGTACAAAGAATTGTGCGTAGCACGGATCGGGCAGAGGATGAGGGCAGCGGGACAGAGTGCCGTCTGGTGGAGGCTGATGCAGCTTCCTGTTCCGTTTTTTAAAAAATACGACTCCGGAGAGCTGTATCAGAGAGCAGATGCTATTGAGGATATCTGTAATATCATCGGAGGGCGGATGCTTCCGACTGCGTTGACGGCAATGCTTTCCGTCATATATCTGTTTCAGGTGTCTGTATTTGCACAGGAGCTGCTTCTGCCATCTGTTTTGATCGTTGTAATACAGCTTGCCATTATTTTGTTTACCGGAATCTGGCAGATCCGGCTGAGAGAACAGGAAAACAGGGTACATACACAGGTGACAGGTATATCCTACCAGCTGGTTAAGGGGATCCAGAAAATTAAAGTGGCAGGTGCACAGATCCCGGCATTTTGTCTGTGGGCAGATGCATGGAAAAAAATGCCATTGATGGGACGTCCATGGATCACAATCTCTCCGGTGACAGGCAAAGCAGTGACATTGGGAGGGAGTATTGTATTGTACTATTGTGCATGGAAAAGCTCCTTGTCGGCTTCCGATTATATTGCATTTCAAACCGCTTTTTCTTCCTTTGCGGTTTCCATCCAGATGCTGGCCGATTTTGCATTTCAGTTTGGCAGTCTGAAACCGGCAGTTCATATGCTGCAGCCGTTGATGCAGATACAGCCGGAACTTTACGAGGACAGGGAATATGTAAAGGAGCTTCACGGCAGGATCGAATTAAATCAGATACGGTTCCGCTATGTGCAGGATATGCCTTACGTGCTGGATGGTCTGGATCTGCAGATACAGGAGGGGGAATATATTGGCATTGTGGGAAGCTCAGGTTGTGGAAAATCAACATTAATGAGGATTCTTCTGGGATTCGAGACACCGGAAACAGGATCTGTTTATTATGATGGGAAAGCTCTGGAGCAAATGGATCTGCCATCGCTGCGGCGGCGGATAGGTGTTGTTCTTCAGGATGGAAAACTGTTTGCAGGGGATATTTTTTCAAATATTGCAATCTGTGCACCACGGCTGACCATGGATGGGGCGTGGAAAGCAGCCGAAAAAGCCGGATTTGCGGATGATATCCGTCAGATGCCAATGGGGATGTTTACGATGATATCCGAGGATGGTGGCGGAATATCGGGAGGGCAGAGACAGAGACTGCTCATCGCGAGGGCGATTGCCGGTGACCCGGGTGTACTGCTTTTTGATGAGGCAACCTCGGCATTGGACAATGAGACCCAGTCGAAGGTGGTAGATACATTAAAAGATATGAAATGTACCCGTCTGGTGATCGCACATCGACTGTCCACAATACGGGACTGTGATAGGATCATTTATCTGGAACAGGGACAGATCGCGGAGCAGGGAAACTATGAGGAACTGATGAAACAAAACGGAAAATTTGCAAAAATGGCACAGCGTCAGCTTTTGTAAGTAAGTAATAGAAAGGGGATAACTATGTTTTTAGCATTTCGAAAAATGGAATGGAGAAAAAGAGATATCGTTATATTGCTGCTGGCGGTGGTTTTATTTACGGCAGGTCTGGTAGAATGGTGGTTTCTCCCAATCTCTCCTGCATTAAAAAGCAAGATTGAAAATCCATATTTTACTACAATTGATCAAAAAGGAAACAGGTATATTATCAATAATGGAAAGAATGAGATATTAAAAGTATCTAAAGAAAACCGGATCACGGCAAGAATGTCCTGGGATATGCATGATAAGGACAGCTTTGGTGAAGCGGATGAGGTAGCGGTAGATTCAGAAGGAAATATTTATGTTTTGGATGTATTATGGAATGATACGGGACTGGGACTGTCTATGGAGCGTGTGTTAAGATATACTTCGGACGGCAGCTTTGACCGGGTGATCTTTGAAAATGACTATGCAGAGCAAATGGTAATGAAACGCCATCTGTTTTCGCTGGTCCGTACCGGGAATGAGATCCGGTTTGCGGCAGTGAACGAAGATGGGAGCGGATTTGCTACATATGTCCTAAAAAGTGGACAGACAAAGCCGGAGCCGGAGGAACGATTTACATGGGAAACTTCCGGAGAGATCCAGGATTTTGCCCTGGATAAAAATGGCGGTTATTTCGTAATTAAAAATGGGTCGATCTATTCCTTTGCAGACCGGAAAATGAAAGTAGAATATTGTGTTCCAAAGAGAGAATTTATCCTTCCTTATAATCTGTCTTTACAAAAAGGTACGTTGTATTTTTCAGATATATGTAATCAGGATATATATAAGCTGTCAGGAGACAGTGCAAAACTTTTATATGATAAAGAAACTTTGTCCAAACAAACCTCTCTGCCGATCGAAAATGCAATTCTGGAAACGATTAACATATCACAGAAGGTAGGGAAAGATATCTTATCCGTAACATGGAACTGTGGGGCGGCAGTGATCGATATGGATCATAAAGGGATGATACAGGATCTGTCAGAAGTGTATTATTCCAATAAATATATCGCCATGCTGGTCCTGCGGGTAGTATGCTGGGGGATCGCAGCAGTGATCGGCTGTTATTATCTGGCGGTCCTCATAAAATATCTGATCCTGTCCGGAGTGCTGCTCAAAAGAAAATTCAGTATTTTCATGATCCTTGGTGTCAGTATATCAGCTATCGTGGTAATGCTGAGCATGCTGAACCGTTTTAGGGACAATTATGCACAGGAACAGATCAACAGCATGTGTACCGTGACGCAGATCGCCTCTGATATTATTGATGTGGAAGCGTTAAAGCATGTAAATTATCCGTCCGATTATGGCTCGGAGGATTACAGAAAGCTGCAAAACTGCATGGATAATCTGATCGATGTCACCAGTGAATACAGTGAAAATCTTTATTGCAATATAGTGAAGAGAAATGGAGACAGGGCATATGCACTGGCATATCTTGATAATTCGGTGGGGGCATATTTTCCTTTGGATGAGGGGGAAGCACAGGAGGCAGCCGAGGTCTATCAAACAAAAGAGAAATATATCAATGATGGAAAGCAGGATTCCACCGGTTCTTATGTATATGTCAAATCACCGGTTCTGGATCAAAATGGAAAAGTGGCAGGGATCATTGAGATCGGTATGGTGTCTGATACCTTGTCAGGGATGATTGATTCCATGAAGATAAAGATTATGGTAGAGATCGCCCTGATGGTGATCATTGCAGTTTTTATTTTAAATGAAGGTCTTTCTTTTATGGAGGATCACAAGGAATGGAAGAAACAAAAAAAGAAAAGCGGAAAGAAGCCGTTTCCAATCCCGTATCTGCGCATTGTCACATTTTTTGTATTTGCAGCGTACAATATGCCTACCAGTTTTTTGCCGGTATATATAGAAAAATTTTATAGAGACAGCTTTGTGATCCCGAGAGAGCTGGCAGGCTCCCTGCCTTTGACGATTAATTTTGCCATGATCGGTATTATGTCATTGTTTTGCACAGCATTGCTCCGACGGTTTGGATTTCGGATCGTTATGTCTGTGGGGGCACTTTGCTGTGCCGTTGGAGAAATGTCCATGGCACTGGCAGACAACTATGGAATGGTGCTGGGAGGTCTGGTACTGGGAGGTGCCGGGTGTGGCCTTGTTATGAATGGTCTCTCGATCATTGTGGCAAATCAGGAACCCGGGGAGCAGTCAAAAGGCTTTTCGGTGATCAATGGCGCAATTCTGTCGGGAATGATCTCCGGTACCGTGATCGGTGCTGCGATTGCAGAAAATCTCGGAGAGGCCAGAATGTTTTTGTTTTCAGCGGCAATATGGATCAGTATGCTGGCTCTGATCTTTTCGGTTGGCAGATCTTTTCGGATGTCAGGACAGCAGAAAGAGAAAACGACGGGGAGAGTTGCCTTTATCTTTTCCGGCCAGGTCCTGGGATATCTGCTGCTGGTTGTTGTTCCATATGTTATTATCAACGGATTTACCAGTTATTTCCTGCCGATATTTGGCGACAGTTACGGATTGACGGAATCGCAGACGAGTCTGCTGTTAGTAATGAACTGTTTGGTCGGGATTTTCTTGAGTGAGGCATTGACCAATGTCACCGTTAAATATCTGGGGCAGGGAGTGTTGTATCTGTCGAGTATCCTTTCTATTGGCTCTGTGCTGTTGTTTGGCTACTTTCAGAACCTATTCATGCTTGCGTTTGCCCTGTTTATGCTGGGAGCATCCAAAAGCTTTGGAGCGGCCGGCAGGGAGATACTTTTCTGCAGACAGCCTGAGGTTGCGGCATATGGAGAGGATGAAGCCATGGGATATTATAACCTCGCTGACAATCTGGGAGAATCGATCGGTACGCTGGTGTTTGGCGGGATGCTCAGCTTAGGGCTGGTGACCGGGATGTGGATCTTTGCCGGCGGATCTGCTGTTACGCTTGGAATATATAGCCTGCTGAAAAAAGAAAGAGAAAAGAAATACAAATTAAAAAATACAAATTAAATTGAAAAAAGAGCTTGCAATTACAGAGGAAGTGTTGTAAACTATTGATTTGTGATACGTTTATTTTTCCTTGTTCTCTTCTGTTAGGGCAAAGCATGCAGGGACATGCCGCAGCCGCTTATCACACGGAGGCGGAGCCATGGAGAGAGCCAGAGACCAAAAGGAGGTACAGACAACTATGAACAAGTATGAATTAGCGTTAGTTGTCGATGCTAAGATCGAAGAGGATGTAAGAGTAGCAACTGTCGAGAAAGCAAAGGACTATGTGACAAAATTCGGCGGTAACATCACAAATGTGGATGAGTGGGGCAAGAAGAAGCTTGCTTACGAGATCCAGCATATGAAAGAAGGCTACTATTACTTTATTCAGTTCGATGCTGAGGCAGATGTTCCGGGACAGCTTGAGCAGGCAGTCCGCATCATGGATCATGTTCTCAGATTCTTATGCATCAGACAGGAAGCATAGGAGAAAGGAAGGTGTTTCCTAAATGAATAAGGTGATTTTGATGGGTCGCCTGACCCGTGATCCGGAGATTCGTTATTCTTCCGGAGAGAATCAGACAGCAATTGCAAGATATACACTTGCGGTCGATCGTAGATTTAAACGTCAGGGAGATGAGCAGACAGCAGACTTTATCAACTGTGTCGTATTTGGCAGAGGAGCAGAGTTCGCTGAGAATTATCTTCATCAGGGTACCAAGATCGCGGTAACCGGACGTATTCAGACAGGAAGCTATACCAATAAGGAAGGCAACCGTGTTTATACGACCGATGTAGTTGTAGAGGAGCAGGAATTTGCCGAGAGCAAAGCAGCTGCAGCAAACTACAACGGAAACAGAGATGGCTACCAGCAGGCTCCATCAAGACCTGAGCCGACACAGGCAGCAGGAGATGGATTCATGAATATTCCGGATGCCATCGAAGAGGAATTGCCATTTAACTAGACAGTGGCGTAATAATGATTAGGAGGTTTTGTCATGGCTTATAATAAAGGCGATAGAGACGGTGCTTCAGCAAAGAGAAGACCGATTCGCAGAAGAAAAAAAGTTTGTGCTTTCTGTGCAGACAAAGAGCATGATTTCATTGATTACAAGGATACAAATAAGTTAAAGAGATATGTCTCTGAGAGAGGTAAGATTCTTCCTAGAAGAATTACCGGAAACTGTGCAAAGCACCAGAGAGCTCTGACAGTCGCTGTAAAGCGCGCTCGTCACGTAGCACTTATGCCATATACCACAGACTAATTGAGATCAGACTGATTTATAAGCAGCTCTATTGAGTAATCAATAGGGCTGTTTTTTTAGTGTATAGGAAAATGCTCGTAGTGTAGAGGGAAGCCAGAGTGCAAAACGCTGGTTTTGCCCTTTTTGTTAGGAAACATGCATGATCAGCTGCGTGGTTTGTATAGGAAAAAATGGTTTGGTCAATTTTGATCGACAGGGTTTTATATCCTCTGTGAAGCGACGGCTTGAAAAAGCCGTCGCTTTGTGTTATTCTGTGAAGATGAGCGGTATTCGGAGAGAAACTGCATCAGGGAGTACGGTTGTGACCGTGCAGATCAATGATATAATAATATGACAGACGACAGTGGAAATGGTTTCAATGAGATCGGAGGCAGATGCTTCCTATCACTACGGGGAGGTTTCCCATGAGGATAGGCATTATAGGGGCTGGTAAAGTCGGAACAACACTTGGCAGATACCTTTCCATGCATGGAAGGGATGTCACCGGATTTTACAGCCGGACGAGAGAAAGCGCTGACGAAGCAGCGACTTTTGTGGGGACAGGGACATATGCGACCCTGCACGAGCTTACACAGGAAAATGATATTATATTTATTACGACACCGGACGGCGAGATCGCCCATGTCTGGAAAGCACTTTTGAAAGAAAACTTAGATCATCATATTATCTGTCATTTTAGTGGTTCATTATCATCTCATGTATTTTCTGATCGGGAAGAGGCAGGAGCCCTTGGAATCTCGATGCATCCGATGTACGCGTTCAGCGACAAATTCCATTCATACGAACAATTTCATACAGCATATCTGACACTGGAGGGTGATACGGAGGCGGTTGCAGCGATGAAACCGATGTGGGAAGAGCTTGGCCACCATGTGTTGACTCTGAAGGCGGAGGATAAGATCAAATACCATGCAGCAGCAGCTATGGCGAGCAATGAAATGCTTGGACTCATGCAGGCGAGCATTGATGTGTTATCCGAATGTGGTTTTACCGAGGAGGATTCGATGGCACTTCTGCGTCCGCTTGTGGAGGGAAACATCGCATCCATGCTGGAGAAAGGCTGTGTCAATGCTTTGACGGGACCGGTGGAGCGTGGAGATACGCAGACGGTTGAAAAGCATCTGCAGGCACTGGCAGGTAGCAAGGCGGGAAGAATCTATCAGAGTCTTGGAAGCACCATGGTAGAGCTTGCCGGGCGGCGCAATCCGGACAGGGATTATACACCGATCCGGAAGCTGTTTGAGGAGGATGCGGATTAAAGCATTTGCGAGTTGAAAGAAATCTGTTTGAAAAGGAAGCAGATGAAAACATTCGCGGACCGGAGGAAATCTGTCCGTAAAATGGAACAGATTAAAAATCGTTGCCGGCCGCACCTATACGTGGGTGTGGATGGTGACAGGAAATGCGACTATCGAAAGGATAGCGGATATTCAGAAAGGTTGGTAATCAAATGAAAAACACAGTACAGACATGGAAACAGGCAAAAAAGGATGGAGTAAAGATTGCTATGCTTACGGCGTATGATTACTCTACAGCGAAACTGGAGGACGAGGCAGGGATCAATGGTATCCTGGTAGGAGATTCCCTTGGAAATGTAATCCTTGGATATGAGGATACGATTTCTGTAACAATGGAGGATATGATTCATCATGGTGCTGCCGTTTCCCGTGGAGCAAAAAATGCATTGGTAATGATTGATATGCCGTTTATGTCTTATCAGACATCTGTTTATGATGCGGTCGTTAATGCAGGGCGTCTGATGAAGGAGGGACGCGGCAATGCAGTTAAGCTGGAAGGTGGAAAGGAAGTCTGTCCACAGATCAAGGCAATCGTGGACGCAGGTATTCCTGTATGTGCCCATCTTGGACTGACACCTCAGCATGTCAATGCGTTTGGTGGCAATAAGGTACAGGGAAAGAGTCAGGAGGCTGCCCAGAATATCATAGATGCTGCTTTGGCTGTTCAGGAGGCAGGTGCTTTTGCGGTTGTATTAGAGTGTATTCCGGCAAAACTGGCACAGATCATTACTGATAAGCTGGAAATTCCTACGATCGGTATTGGTGCAGGTGTGGGATGTGACGGACAGATTCTGGTATATCAGGATATGCTTGGGATGTTCTCGGACTATTCTCCAAAGTTTGTAAAGCGTTTTGCTGAGGTCGGGCAGAGCATGAAAGAAGGATTTGAAAAATATATTAAGGAAGTACAGGAAAGTGCTTATCCGGCAGAGGAACATACATTTAAAATAGATGATGACGTATTGGACAAGCTCTATTAATAGAATCAACAGAAGTCAAAAAAATTCAGTCAACGAGATTATACTGCGAAAGGAAGTATGACAAAATGAAAATAGTAAATACAGTAGCAGAGGTAAGAGAGCAGGTAAAGGAGTGGAGAAAGCAGGGACTGACAGTGGGACTTGTCCCGACCATGGGATATCTTCATGAAGGGCATAAGAGTCTGATCGATCATGCCGTAGCGGATAATGACCGTGTGGTTGTCAGCGTTTTCGTAAATCCGATGCAGTTTGGACCAAGTGAGGATCTGGAAAGCTATCCAAGAGATATGGATAGAGATGCAGCCCTGTGTGAGGATGCAGGAGCAAGTCTGATCTTTCATCCTGAGCCATCGGAGATGTATCATGATGATTTCTCAAGCTTTGTGGATATGAGTACTCTGACGGGAGGACTTTGTGGAAAGACAAGACCGATTCATTTCCGTGGAGTCTGCACTGTTGTTTCCAAGCTTTTTAATATTGTGACACCGGACAGAGCCTATTTCGGACAGAAGGATGCACAGCAGCTGGCAGTTATCCGTCATATGGTATCTGATCTGAATTTTGGTATTGAGATCGTAGGCTGTCCGATCATCCGTGAAGAGGACGGACTTGCCAAAAGCTCCAGAAATACCTATTTAAGTCCGGAGGAGAGAAAAGCAGCTCTCGTTTTATCCCGCTCCTTAAAGCTTGGCAGACAGATGATCGAGGATGGCGAGAAGGATGCAGGAAAAGTGATCGCAGCCATTCGCGCAGAGATCGAGAAAGAACCTCTGGCAAAAATTGATTATGTGGAAATTGTCGATTGGAATACTCTGGAGCCGGTGGAGAGTACCGAGGGAGAAATCTTAACGGCAATGGCGGTATATATTGGAAAAACAAGACTGATTGATAACTTTATTAAATAGTTATTATTTACGGAAGCGGCTTTGTGAATAGTTAAAAAGGAGAATTAGCGAAAATGCAGATTACAATGTTAAAGGGAAAGATTCATCGTGCTGTGGTACAGCAGGCAGAGCTGAATTATGTGGGAAGCATTACGATAGATCCGCAGCTTATGGAACAGGCAGGTATTCTGGAGTACGAATTGGTACAGATCGTGGATGTGGAAAACGGAAATCGTTTTGAAACATATACGATCGCAGGAGAACCGGGAAGCGGAATGATCTGTCTGAACGGCGCGGCAGCGAGACAGGCACAGGTAGGGGATCATGTGATCATTATGTGCTATTGTCAGATGACACCGGAGGAAGCAAAAGAGCATAGGCCAAAGGTGGTTTTTGTGGATGGAGATAATCATATCAGCCGCGTGACAAGCTATGAAAAGCATGGACAGTTATCATAGTGAATGAAAAGACAGTCCTAAAAACCGGACAGATACGATAGCGAGGAGCAAAAAATGTTAAAAGGAAAAACGATTGTACTGGGAGTGACAGGAAGTATCGCGGCATATAAAATTGCAAATCTGGCAAGTATGCTGGTAAAGCTTCATGCGGATGTACAGGTATTGATGACGCAGAATGCCACAAACTTTATACATCCAACCACATTTGAGACATTGACAAGCCATAAATGTCTGATCGATACATTCGACCGCAATTTTCAGTATAATGTAGAGCATGTAGCACTGGCGAAACAGGCAGATGTGGTTTTGATCGCACCGGCTTCCGCAAATGTGATCGGGAAAATAGCCAATGGCATTGCAGATGATATGCTGACAACGACCGTTATGGCCTGCCGCTGCAAAAAGATCATTTCTCCGGCTATGAATACGGCTATGTATGAGAATCCTATTGTACAGGATAATTTAAAAAAGTTGAAGGACTATGGAATGGAGATAATAGAACCGGCAGTTGGAATGCTGGCATGTCATGACGTAGGTGCCGGAAAGCTTCCGTCAGAGGAAATCCTGCTGCAGTATATTCTTCGGGAGGCAGCATGTGATAAAACAATGACCGGAAAGAATATTTTGGTGACAGCCGGACCGACGGTAGAAGCAATTGATCCTGTTCGTTATATTACGAATCATTCCACGGGAAAGATGGGATATGCCATTGCCCGGCAGGCAATGCTTAAAGGAGCGAGAGTGACTCTTGTTACCGGACCGGTGGCGATAGATCCGCCAATGTTTGTGGATGTAGTGCCTGTCACAAGTGCCAGGGACATGTTTGAGGCAGTAACAAGCCGTGCGGCCGAGCAGGATATCATCATTAAGGCTGCGGCTGTTGCAGATTATACTCCGGTTACAACAGCGACAGAGAAGATCAAAAAGAAAGACGGAGAGAGTGCGATTGCTTTGACACGTACCAAAGATATTCTCGGCTGGCTGGGTCAGCATCGTAAAGAGGGACAGTTTCTTTGCGGATTTTCTATGGAAACAGAGAATATGCTGGAAAATTCCCGGAAAAAATTAACAAAAAAGAATGTAGATATGATCGTGGCAAATAATCTTAAGGTACAGGGAGCCGGGTTTGGCGGCGACACCAATGTGGTAACATTGATTACAGAGGATAAGACCGTTGAGCTGCCTTTGCAGTCTAAAGAGGATGTGGCAGGAAAACTGCTGGAGGAGATCATGGGAATCATCAATAAGTAACTTCTACCAAAAATAATCCCGTTGCAGGTGCCGTAAAGCCTGCTTCCCGGCGGTCGAGTGCCTGCAGGATGCGGGGGATATCGGAAGAAACGTTCTTTCCGCTTCCGACTTCGAGAAGTGTTCCTGTCAGGATACGAACCATATGATACAGAAATCCATTGCCGTAGAAATCCAAAGTGATCCTATTGTTATTGTTTTCGATAAGGATATCGCGGATTGTGCGGACAGTGGATTTTTTCATGTGGCGGTTGTCGCAGAAACTTTTGAAATCATGTGTTCCGATAAGGTATGCCGCAGCCC
>OJOY01000831.1_pt1 | contig 13693 bp, 13 predicted proteins | sample 1598361 | NCBI WGS metagenome assembly OJOY01 (sample SAMN03922472, study PRJEB24848) | human gut metagenome | isolation source: stool sample | host: Homo sapiens | place: Germany | collected 2010-11 | reverse complement strand
AGATGTAGAGAGGTCTCGTGGGCTCGGAGATGTGTATAAGAGACAGGGGCAGCGACCTGCTGGTGGACGCCGCAGACCTGACCCGTTGGGATGTGCCGGATCACCTCATGAGCCGGATGCGCTCGTCGGTGGTGTTTCTGGGAGCCATTCTTGCCCGCTGCGGACAGGCGGAAATGACCTATCCCGGCGGCTGTGAGTTGGGAGCCCGGCCCATTGACCTGCACCTTGCGGCGCTGCGGAGCATGGGGGCGGCCATTCAGGAGACCGGCGGACGGCTGGCCTGCCGCCGGGAGCGCCTTACCGGCACGGAGATCGTGCTGAGCCTCCCTAGCGTGGGAGCCACGGAGAACGCCATGCTGGCGGCCTGCGGTGCAGAGGGAACTACCGTCATCGCCAACGCCGCCCGTGAGCCGGAGATCGTGGATCTGCAGACCTTTTTGCAGAAAATGGGCGCCCATGTGCAGGGAGCGGGCAGCTCCACCGTGGTGGTGGAAGGCGGCGCACCCCTCCATGGCTGCGTACATACGGTGGTGGCGGACCGCATCGTGGCCGCTACCTATCTGGCGGCCGCCGCCGGCACCGGCGGCGATATCCGGCTGGAGGGCGTGGACTACCGTCACCTCTCCGCCGTTGCCACGATGCTGCGTCAGGCGGGATGCCGCCTCACCTGCGGCGAGACCTCCATCCGCCTGCAGGCTCCCCGGCGGCTGCAAAGCGCAGGCCCCATCCGCACGGCTCCGTATCCCGGCTTTCCCACGGACGCACAGGCGGTGCTGATGGCGTCGCTGCTGCGATCGGAGGGAGCCACCGTCTTTGTGGAGAACATCTTCGACAGCCGCTACCGCCATGTGCCGGAGATGGTGCGGATGGGAGCGGATATCCGACTGGAGGGCCGGGTGGCTGTGGTATGCGGCGTAGACCGGCTCCACGGAGCCGCTGTCCGGGCCAAGGAGCTGCGGGGCGGCGCATCGCTGGTGCTGGCGGGCCTTCAGGCGGAGGGTGAGACCGCCGTCACCGGCGTGGAGCACATTCAACGAGGATATGAAGACCTGACGGGGGAGCTGGCGCAGCTGGGTGCCGACATCCGTCAGGAGGAACGATAAAAGGAGAGCACTTATGGCCAGACGCAGCAGAAGAAACAGACGGCGCAGCCGGGGAAGGTTTGCCTTCCTCTATCGGTTGCTGTGCTTCGTGCTGATCTGTGCCGCCATCGTGGGAGCGTTGGTGCTGTTTTTCAAGGTGGATACCATCTCTGTCAGCGGCAACGACCGCTACTCCCGTGAGGAAATTTTGTCCGCCAGCGGCGTCTCGGAGGGGGATAATCTCTTCCTCCTGAACAAGTACGATGCGGCGGCCAGGATCACCGAGGCCCTGCCCTATGTGGAGTCGGTGCGGCTGAGCCGCAAGCTGCCGGGGACTCTGCGCATCGATATCGTGGAGTGCAGCGACCCGGCGGGCATTCAACAGGACGGCCATTGCTGGCTTATCAGCCCGGAGGGCAAGCTGGTGGATTCCCCCGCCGAGGCCCCAAACGGCTGCCCTATGGTCGCGGGCCTGTCCCTGACAGACCCGCAGGTGGGGAGCCTTGCGGCGGTGCCGGAGGAGCAGCCCGGGGATCTTGCCCGGCTGCTGGAGCTGCTGCGCCAGCTGCGCTCCAAGGGCATGACCGCCCAGATCGGAGAGATCCGCTTCGAGGAGAGCGGCATCGTCCTGCGGTATCAGGACCGGCTGGACGTGTATCTGGACCGGGAGGATGATTTCGCCTACCGCCTGAGATATCTGGCGGCGGTGCTGGAGAAGCTGGAGGAAAACGAGACCGGCACCATCCGCTGGGATGCCGAGGGCAGCGCCCGGTTTATTCCCGGATAAGGGATTTTTTCGGGAAATCCCGTCGGAACACTTGACGGGACAGGTAAACCGTAATACAATAAACAAAATACTGTATCTTGGGTATACGGACAGAAAACGTGTCTTTGACATACAAATTACGGCAGGAGGAAGCGTCATGGCTTTTGGGTTTGAAACAGGACCGGAGAACGTGGTAAGTATCAAGGTGGTGGGCGTCGGCGGCGGCGGCAATAATGTGGTCAACCGCATGGTGCGCTCCGGCGTAAAGGGCGTGGATTTCATCGCCGTCAATACGGATAAGCAGGCGCTGAATACCTCCAGCGCCGGATATAAGCTCCAGATCGGTGAGAAGCTCACCCACGGACAGGGCGCAGGTGCCAATCCGGAGGTGGGCCAGAAGGCCGCCGAGGAGAGCCGCACCCAGCTGTCCAAGGCGCTGGAGGACACCGACATGGTGTTCATCACCGCCGGTATGGGCGGCGGCACCGGCACCGGCGCAGCCCCCGTGGTGGCGGAGATCGCACGGGAGCAGGGCGTCCTGACGGTGGGCGTGGTTACCAAGCCCTTCGGCTTCGAGGGCCAGAAGCGGATGCGTGCGGCGGAGGCCGGCATTGAGCAGCTTCGCGGCAAGGTGGACTCTCTGGTCATCATCCCCAACGAGCGGCTGAAGTACGCCACCGATCAGAAGATCACCTTCCGCAACGCCTTTGAAATTGCCGACGACGTGCTGCGCCAGGCGGTGCAGAGCATCTCCGACCTGATCCGGGACACCGGCTTTATCAATCTGGACTTTGCCGACGTCACCGCCGTCATGAAGGATGCCGGCCTTGCCCATATGGGCGTGGGCCGTGCCGCCGGCAAGGGCAAGGCCGAGGAGGCCGCCCGCATGGCCATCTCCAGCCCCCTGCTGGAGACCTCCATCAACGGCGCCAAGGGCGTCCTCATCAACGTCACCGGCTCCATGGACATCGGTCTGGAGGAGGTGGAGCAGGCCGCCACGCTGGTGCAGCAGGCGGTACATCCCGATGCCCTGACCATCTTCGGCGCCACCTTCGACGAGGAGCTGGACGACGAGATCCGTGTCACCGTCATTGCCACCGGCTTTGAGAGCAATGACCAGCAGGAGGCCCCTGCTGCCCCCGCCGCTGCCGATACGCAGCAGCCCACGCAGGATGATGCCGCTGCCCCCGCCGCCGCCCCCCAGCCTCTGGACGAGGCCGAGGGCGAGAAGGCAGAGGAGAGCGATGTGGACCGCTCCTTCGACGAGATTTTGAAGATCTTCAGCCGTGGCGATAAGTTCTGATGTTAAAAAGGACCGCAGAAAGCTCTGCGGTCCTTTTTATGCTTTCTCATGGAGAGAACTCCCACAAGCTGATTGCTTCAGATTTTGGCAAGGCGGCTAATTCTTAATTGATATATTGCATATATTATACAAAATCATTGCACTATATTGACAAATGATGAGGGGCTTGATAGATTGAAATTGTCAGTAGCCATCCATACGTGGAATAGAAAGGAGATGACGATTTGTCTGAGATTTCTAAAAAGGATCGTTTTACGGTGCCGGCGGTCATCTGCCTGATTTGCAATGTGCTGCTGTTCATCCATCTCTGCGGTGCAGGGGCTTACGCTGGCGGCAATCTTCATTATGAGGCGGCCAACACGCAGATGGAACGGAATGAGGAATTTTTCCATCAGTTTTTCCTGTCGAATCATCTGATGGGGATTGCCGAAACCCTTGCCATGGTGGCTGCGCTCATTGCCTTGCTGATGGTCATCCATGTTTGGTGGAAAAGTGCCGTGGAGCGCCGGACAAAGCTGCGGGATCTTTGCATTTTTAACGGTATCATCCTTCTGATTTCCGTCTATGAACTGGTGGCTCACGGCGGACTCACCGCCTACCGGGATGAAATGCCGCTGCACTATTTCGGTGGGCCTCCGGCCACGACCCTGCTGATTTGGCTGCCATGTCTGGTACTGACTCTCATCCCCATGATCGTTTACTTCCGCACAAAGCGAATCACCCCGGCGGATTAAGAAATAAAAACCAGCCCCATCGTATTCATACGATGGGGCTGGTTTTTGCAGAGTGCAGCAAGCAATTTTCGTTACGTCGGAGCGCCCCCGCTCATCAGCCCCAGCTGATAAAAGGCCACGGCGCTGGCGGCAGCCACGTTCAGGGAGTCCACCCCGTGGGTCATGGGGATGCGGACCGTGTAGTCGCAGGCGGCGATGGTACCGTCGGACAGACCGTCCCCTTCGGTCCCCAGCACCACCGCCAGCTTCTCCGCCGCCATGAGCCGGGGGTCGTTCAGAAGCAGCGAGTCCTCCCGCAGGGCCATGGCCACCGTCTGGAAGCCCAGCCGCCGCAGCCGCTCCGGCCACGGAGCCTCCTCCGGCAGATACGTCCATGGGATGAGAAACACATTGCCCATGCTGACACGGGAAGCCCGCCGGTACAGGGGGTCGCTCCCGGCGGCGGTGAGCAGCACCGCATCCATACCCAGAGCGGCGGCGCAGCGGAAGATAGCCCCGATGTTGGTGGGATTCATGACATTCTCCAGTACGGCGATGCGCCGGGCGTTGGCGCACACCTCCTCCACCGTGGGCAGGGCCGGGCGGCGCATGGCACACAGCATCCCACGGGTCAGATGGAAGCCCGTCAGCCGGGTCAGCACCTCCGGCGCAGCGGTGTAGACGGGGATGTCCTCCGGGCAGCGCTCCAGCAGGGGCAGGGCCTGAGACGTCAGGTGCCGTGGCTCCATGAGAAAGGACACCGGCACGCAGCCGCTCTCCAGCGCCCGCCCGATGACCAGCGGGCTTTCTGCGATAAAGAGGGCGTTTGCGGGGTCTGCCCGGTTGACCAGCTGGTTTTCCGTCAGACGGGCGTAGACGTCCAGCTCCGGGGTGTCGAAATCGGTGATGGAGATGATGTGGGCCATGGCTGCCTCCTGCGTTTTTTCTCTATTGTAGCTGTCAAAGGCCGCTGCGTCAACGGGATATTGACTTTCCGCCGTCAAAACGGTATGATACAGGCAGAATTTACAATATAGGGGAAGGTACGATGGCAGAGAGGATCACCGCACGAAAGAGGCAGGCCATGGAGATGCGCCGCCGAATCCAGGAGACGGCGCTGGATCTGTTTGACCGGGAGGGCTTTGAAAACGTCTCCGTGGAGGAGATCGCACAGGCCGCCGGCTGCTCCGTGGGCAATATCTATCACTACTTCAAAAGCAAGGACGAACTGGCCATCCAGCTGACCCAGCACGTGGACGAGGCGTATCAGGTGCTGGAGCAGGCGTATCTGGCGGACACCGATCGCTCCGGCCGAGAGAAGCTGCTGGACTTCGTGGGCCGGTCGTTGGAAATCAGCGTGGGGGACGAGGTGCTGTACAAAGCCTTCATCCACGGGCTGCGCTACCCGGAGCAGGGCGTACTGAAGGGCAGCGAGAAGCGGGTATACTACCGCCTGCTGGGGGAGCTGGTGGGTCTGTGCCGCCGGGAGGGCAGCATCCGGCAGGAGCTGACCACGGCGGAGGTGGTGGAGGAGCTGGTGACGCTGCACCGGGGGATGCTCTTCGAGTGGCGCATCTATGAGGGCGGCTTCCCGCTGGCCCAGCGGGGCCGCCGCATGGCGGAGCATCTGCTGGAGGGGATGCGGGGATGAAGGCCCTGACCATCCGCAGGCTTCGGCCATCAGACGCCGAAGCGCTGTATAGGATTCTGTCCGACCGGCAGGTGATGCGCTATCTGGAGCCGCCTTATGACCGCCTTCAAACGGAGCAGTTCCCCCGGGAGGCGGGGCTTGCGGAGCCGCCCCTTGTGTATGGCACGGAGGAGGACGGCCGTCTGCTGGGCTACGTCATCTACCACGCCTATGACCCGGACAGCATGGAGCTGGGCTGGGTGCTCTCCCCGGACTGCTGGGGGAAGGGCTATGCCTCCCGGCTGACGGACCGGCTGGTGGAGCTGGCCCACCGAGCGGGAAAGACGGCGGTCATCGAGTGCGTCCCGGAGCAGACCGCCACCCGGCACATCGCTGAGAAAAAGGGCTTTGCCTATGTGGGCCGCACCGACGGACTGGAGGTATACCGTCTGCCGCCCAACGAATAAAAATCCCAGAGAGGAGCCATCCGGCTCCTCTTTTCTGCGTTTCCACCAGCTTCCGGCGGAGAATTTTGTGGGCTTTGACGGGTTTTGGAAAATTCCCCGCCGGACATTGACAAACCGGCGGCAGACTGCCATAATAAAATCATTCATTAAGTAATTCGGTGAAAGACATCACCGGGAGAGGGGAAACGGATGAAGGTACTGGTCATCAATCCCGGCGCCACCTCCACCAAGGTGGCGGTGTTTGAGGAGGAGCAGGAGCTGCTGAAGAAGAGCATCGTCCACACGGCTCAGGAGCTGGAGGGCTTCGACCGGGTCATCGATCAGGCGGAGCTCCGCCAGCGGGCTGTGCTGGAGGCGGTGGCGGAGGGCGGCTTCCGCTTGGAGGATTTCGATGCCGTGTGCGGCCGTGGCGGCCTGTACCGCCCTATCCCCTCCGGCACCTACGCCGTCAGCGACCGGGTGATGCAGGATGTGGAGCAGGCCCCCTACGGCGAGCATCCCTCCAATCTGGGGGCGTATCTGGCCCGGCGCATTGGTGATCTGGTCGGTATCCCGGCCTTTTTCGTGGACCCGGTGTGCGTGGACGAGATGACGGAGGTGGCCCATGTCTCCGGCTTTGCGGAGTTCCGGCGGCTGAGCCAGTTCCACGCCCTGAACCAGAAGTCCGTGGGCCGCAAGGCGGCCCGCCAGCTGGGCAAGTCCTACGAGGAGGCTCGGCTCATCGTCTGCCATTTGGGCGGTGGCGTGTCCGTGGCGGCCCATGACCATGGCCGTGTGGTGGACGTGTTCAACGTCAAGGATGAGGGGGCCATGGGCATGGATCGTGGCGGCGGCCTGCCGGTGAATCAGCTCATCGACTACTGTTATGCCGGGCGCAGACGGGAGGAGGTCAAGCGGACGCTGGGCCGCCGCTCCGGGATGCTGTCCTATGTGGGTACCACGGACTTCCGGGAGATTTGCGCCAGGGTGGTGTCCGGAGACGAGCGGTTCACGGCAGCCTACCGGGCGCTGGTGTACCAGCTGGCCAAGGACATCGGCGCCATGGCGGCGGTGCTGCATTTCGAGGTGGATGCCATCGTCTACACCGGTGGCATGGCCTATGAGCAGTTTTTCTGTGACGATATCACCGCCTATGTGGGGCGGCTGGCCCCCGTCCTGCGGTTTCCCGGCGAGGAGGAGATGCGGGCGCTGGCGGAGGGTGCCCTGCGGGTGCTCCACGGTGAGGCACAGGCGGAAAGATATTAAATACATCCCGGCATAGTCATGTTGATACCAACCGGAACAGAAAGGTGAAAAATCATATGAAGCATCTCATGAGCGGCAACGAGGCCACGGCCAGAGGCGTGTACGAGGCAGGCATCAAGATATGCTCCGCCTACCCCGGCACCCCCAGTACAGAGATTTTAGAGAACCTGCCCCCCTATCAGAAGGACGTCTACTGCGAGTGGGCGCCCAACGAGAAGGTGGCGGTGGAGGTGGCCTACGGAGCCTCCATTGCCGGGTCCCGCTCCTTCTGTACCATGAAAATGGTGGGCCTGAACGTAGCGGCGGATCCCTTGTTCACCGCCGGCTATATGGGCGTGGGCGGCGGCTTCGTGGTGGTGACGGCGGACGATCCCAGCTGTCACTCCTCCCAGAATGAGCAGGACAACCGCCACTATGCACGGGCGGCCAAGATCGCCATGGTGGAGCCCAGCGACCCGCAGGAGTGCAAGGATTTCGTGGCTCTGGCCTGTGAGCTGTCGGAGGAGTTCGATACCCCGGTGCTGTACCGCACCACCACACGGGTCTGCCACTCCAAGGGGCTGGTGCAGTGGGGGGAGCGCCGGGAGCATACGGCGCCGCCCTACCGGCGCAACGTCCGCAAGTTCGTCTGCACCCCCGCCCACGCCTACGCCAACCACCCGCTGGTGGAGGAGCGGCTGCGGCGGCTGGAGGAGTACGGCTGCACCCGTGCGCTGGAAAACGGCCTGAACAAGCGGGAGCTGGGCGACGGCAAGGTGGGCGTCATCACGGCCTCCGTGGCCTATGAGTACGCCAAGGAGGTGTTCCCGGAGGGGACGTCCTTCCTGAAGCTGGGCCTGACTTTCCCCCTGCCCATGGATCTGATCCGGGACTTTGCCTCCCGTGTGGAAAAACTCTATGTCATCGAGGAGCTGGAGCCCTTCATGGAGGATCAGATCAAGGCCGCCGGCATCCCCTGCGTGGGCAAGGAGCTGACGGGCCTTCTGTACGAGCTGAATACCCAGCTGCTGCGGGAGCGGGTGCTGGGCGAGAAAACAGATTTCCGCAAGACTGATGTGACCCCGGCCAGCCGTCCTCCGGCCCTTTGCCCGGGATGTCCCCACCGTGGCTTCTTCTATACCCTGTCCAAGAACAAAAACTATGTCGTCACCGGCGACATCGGCTGCTATACGCTGGGCAGCGCCGCCCCGCTGAACTGCATGGATTCCGTGGTGTGCATGGGCGCAGGCTTCTCCGCCGGCATGGGTATTGCCAAGAGCTTTGAGCGGGAGGGCGTCACCGATAAGACCGTCTTCGGCGTCATGGGCGACTCCACCTTCTTCCACAGCGGTATGACCGGCGCTGCGGAGATCATCTACAACAACGGCCGCATGATCCCCTGCGTGCTGGATAACCGCATCACCGGCATGACCGGCCATCAGGATAACCCCGGCACGGGCTATACCCTGCTGGGGGACGAGGCCCCCATGCTCAGCGTGGAGAAAATTTTCACGGCCATGGGCTTTGCCCCGGTGCTGACGGTGGACCCGCAGGACCTGACGGCTATGAAGGAGACGGTGGACCGGGCCGTGGCGGCGCTGGAGCAGGGCGAGCATCCCGCCATCGTCACCCGGAGGCCCTGTCTGCTCATCAAGCGGGATAGGTTCCAAAAGGGAATGTGCCATGTGGAGCCGGATAAGTGCCGCAGCTGCCGCAGCTGCCTGAAGGTGGGCTGCCCCGCCGTCTCCATGGAGGAGGGCAAGGCGGTCATCGACCGTACCCAGTGTGTGGGCTGCACCGTCTGCGCTCAGGTCTGCCCCTTCGGTGCCATCGTAAAGGAGGAAGTGTGATGTCTGGTGTGAAAAGTGCGCTGCTGGTGGGCGTGGGCGGTCAGGGGGCCATCCTGATCTCCAAAATCATGGCCAACGGCTTCATGCAGGCGGGCTTCGACGTGAAGCAGAGCGAGGTACACGGCATGGCCCAGCGGGGCGGCAGCGTCTCGACGCAGGTGCGCTGGGGCGACAAGGTGTACGGCCCTGTGTTCGGCAAGGGCGAGGCGGACATTCTGGTGGCGCTGGAGAAGATGGAGGCTGTGCGCTATGCCGAGTTCTTGAAGCCCGGCGGCGTGGCGGTCATCAACGACTACGCCATCAAGTCCACCACCATTGCCTCCGGGGCGGAGACCTACCCGGAGGGCTGCGTGGAGGCCATGGCAAAGGTGTTCCGCACCATTGCCGTGCCGGCCAGCGACATGGCGCTGGGGCTGGGCAACCCCAAGTGCATGAACGTGGTGCTCTTCGGGGCTATGTGTGACAGTCTGGGCTGCCCCCAGATCGACTGGGAGCAGGTGGTGGCGGACACCGTGCCGGAGAAGGTGCGGGAGCTGAACCTCCGGGCCTTCCGGGCGGGCCGTCAGGCGGCGCAGCAGCGCTGAACAAACGGACCAACCACTCCGGGCAGGCGGCTCTGACCGAAGAAATCTTACCGGATCCGCATGATGGGATCGGTTGCCGAATGGTTTTTGGCAAAGAGCTTTCTGGGCAAATAAGCTTTGCGGCAGCGGAATTTTACGCAAAAGATTTTTTGAAAGCAGGGCATCGGCATTTCTGCCGACGCCCTGCTTTTTCATGGCACCGTTTTTAGGTACTTCGGTTTTGCAGCACGGCATTTCTGCCGATGCCATTTTTATTTCTATGGTTTTCTGACCAACGCCTGCCTTTCTGCTTTTTTGATACTCTATTTCACACAGCGCAGCTTTGCCGATCTCGTTTTGTGCCATGGCGGTTTTCAAGGCCCACCGGACATGGGACGCTTTCAAAGGTCGAGGTGGACGTCCGGTGGACATTTTTCCGGACGGATTTGTACGGCTGGACAGAGGGTAAAACGTCCTGTTTGGACACGCCGGACGGGGGGAGAAAGTATCCCTACCGCAGCCGACAAAGGTGATGGGGGGTTGACAAATTTTTCACAACACTATATAATATTTATTGCAGCAAAAAGCCACATAATATGGCTTGCAAAACGAAAATAAATAATATTTTATATTACATAACAGGAGAGAGCTATGGATATTTTTCAGAAATGCTATGAGCCGTCTCTGGCGAAGGAATTGAAGGCGGCGGGGGTGTATCCCTATTTCCACGCCCTCCAGTCCCGGCAGGATGTGGAGGTGATGATGGAGGGCCGGCGCCGCATCATGCTGGGTTCCAACAACTATCTGGGTCTGACCACGGCCCCGGATGTGGTGGAGGCGGGCATCCATGCCCTGGAGCAGTACGGAACCGGGTGCAGTGGCTCCCGGTTCCTCAACGGCACCCTCCAGATGCATCTGGAGTTGGAGGAGGAATTGGGGAAGTTTCTGCGTAAGCCCGGCATCGTCACCTTCGGCACGGGGTTCCAGTCCAACGTGGGTATCATCAGCGCACTGGTGGGGCGGCACGACTATGTGATCTGCGACCGGGAGAACCACGCTTCCATCTACGCCGGGTGCCAGATGAGCTACGGCAAGATGCTGCGCTACCGACACAGCGATATGGCGGATCTGGAGAAGCAGCTGCAGCGGGTGCCGGAGCAGAACGGCGCCCTCATCGTCACCGACGGCGTATTCTCCATGGGCGGCGACATCGCCAAGCTGCCGGAAATTTGTGCGCTGGCCAAGCGGTACGGCGCACGGGTCATGGTGGACGATGCCCACGGACTGGGCGTGCTGGGTGAGGGCGGTCGTGGAACCGCCAGCTACTTCGGGCTGGAGGATCAGGTGGATGTGTACATGGGTACCTTCTCCAAGTCACTGGCATCGCTGGGCGGCTACATGGCGGCCTCGGAGGAGGTGGCGGAGTATGTGCGCCACGCCTCCCGACCATTCATCTTCTCGGCGTCCATCCCGCCGGCCAACTGCGCCACGGCACTGGCGGCCCTGCGGCATCTGGAGCAGCACCCGGAGCTTGTGGACCGGCTGCGGAGCCTGAGCCTGTACGCCCGGAAGGGCATGACGGACCGGGGAATGAAGATCCGGGAGTCGGCCCTGAACGCCCCCACGCCCATCATCCCCATTTACACCTACGAGACGTATCACACGCTGGAGGTGGCCAAGGAGATCTACGACCGGGGCGTGTACGTCAACCCCACCCTGCCCCCGGCCACGCCGGAGGGAGAGGCCCTGCTGCGGACCAGCTACATGGCCACCCACACGGAGGCCCTGCTGGATGAGGCCATGGACATTATGGCGGAGGTGCTGGTAAAGCATGAGTAAGGTAGCGGTTGTCACCGGAGGGACCTCCGGTATCGGAAAGCAGACGGCTCTGGCGCTGAAGGCGGCGGGCTATACGGTATATGAGCTGAGCCGCCGGGCGCAGGGCGTAGAGGGTCTGCACCATCTGGTGGCGGACATCACCCGTGAGGAGCTGGTGGATGCCGCCATCGGGGAGGTGCTGCGGCAGGAGGGCCACATCGACGTGGTGGTGAACAACGCCGGCTTCGGCATCAGCGGCGCCATCGAGTTCACCAAGACGGAGGATGCCAAGCGGCTTTTTGACGCAGATTTCTTCGGCATGGTCAACGTGAACCGGGCGGTGATCCCCCATATGCGGCAGGCGGGCACCGGGCGCATCGTGAACCTCAGTTCCGTGGCGGCGGCGGCTCCCATCCCGTTTCAGGCCTACTACTCCGCTGCCAAGGCGGCGGTGAACAGCTACACCATGGCGCTGGCTAACGAGCTGCGGCCCTACGGCGTTACGGTGTGCGCCGTGCAGCCGGGGGATATCCACACGGGCTTCACCGCCGCACGGGAAAAGACCATCGACGGCGACGACGTATACGGCGGCCGCATCAGCCGCTCCGTGGCCCGGATGGAGCGCGACGAGCAGACGGGCATGGATCCGGCCAAGGCGGGGGCCTTCATCGCTAAGGTGGCCATGAAGCAGCGGGTAAAGCCCATTTACACCATCCGCTTTGACTATCAGTTTTTGGCCCTGCTGACCCGCATTTTACCCTACCGGTTTCTGAACTGGCTCATCGGCGTGATCTACGGAAAGTAAGCAGGCTTTGTATTTCCCTATAAGGAACCGCCCCACCGGCATGGTCGGTGGGGCGTTTCAGTGTGTCAAAAAAGCCTCGAGGAGTTTGCCGCCCGCAGGCGGCAAAGAATGGAAAGTATTTTCTCTCACGATAGATGCGTGAGAGAGAATACTTCTCAGGCTGCAAGTGTGGAATTTGTGCGCCTATGGCACACAAATTATGCGCACAGCAGACTGCAAGCCTTTTGTCGGAAAAACCGGAGGGTTTTTCGACAGTCTCAAACGCCCCATCGGCATGGCCGACGGGGCGTTTTTGCCCGGAGAAGAGGGGATGTGTGGTGCGCTGAGCTCCGGGCGGGGGGCAGACCTCCGTCCGAAGGGCCTCTACGTTTGGGGCGGGTCAGTTCTTCAGCGCCAGCGTCTTTTCATAGGCGGCAATGACGGCCTCCATGGCCGCCGAGCGGAAGCCGCCACGCTCCAGCGCCCGGACCCCGGCGATGGTGGTGCCGCCGGGAGAGCAGACGGCATCCTTCATGGCGGCGGTGTGCTGGCCGGACTGGAGAGCCAGCTGCGCCGTACCCAGCACCATCTGGGCGGCGTAGCGCCGGGCCTTGTCACGGGGCAGGCCGCAGGTGACGGCGCCGTCGGCCAGCGCCTCCAGAAACAGGCTGACGAAGGCACCGCCGCAGCCGGCCACGGCGCTGCCGGCGTCGATGAGGTGCTCCTCCAGCGGCTCCAGCCGTCCGGAGGCGGACATCAGGGTCAGAAAGGCGGACAGCTGCTCCTCCGTCACCTCCGGGGAGGGGACGTACAGCGTCAGGCCCGCTCCCACGGCGCAGGCAGTGTTGGGCATGATCCGCAGGATGGGGCAGGAGAGGCCCGCCATCTCCCTCAAGCGCTGGAGAGTCAGACCGGCGGCCATGGACACCAGCACGAAGCCCTCCTGCCGCCGGGACAGGATGGGCTGCAGCCGGGCCAGCAGGTCCGCCATCATCTGGGGCTTGACCCCCAGAAAGATGTAGTCGCAGGTTCGGGCGATGGTCTCATTGTCGGAGACGGTGGCCCCCAGCTGCTGGGCCAGAGCCTGTGCCTTCTCCGGGGTGCGGTTGGACAGCAGCAGCTCCGCCGGGGCGGGGGACTGGGCGGCGGCATGGGCCAGTGCGCCCCCCATATTGCCGGTGCCGATAAAGCCGACTTTCATAACGTGATACCTCCTTGCGGAAATTGCGGGGCCTCTGCCCCGTGATTTTTTTACTATCTTACACCACCCGGCCCTCCGGCGCAAGCAAAATAAAAATTGTCAATCCGGGGAAAGGTATGGTATAATAAACGGAAAGATTTTATGGCTCCCACAGGGAGCGGGAAGGAGCTTATCATGGAACTGAAGGGAAGCAGGACCGAGCGCAATCTGCGGGAGGCCTTTGCCGGGGAGACTCAGGCCCGCAGCAAGTACGACTATTTCGCCTCCGTGGCCAAGAAGGAGGGCTATGAGC
>OJOY01000779.1_pt1 | contig 14473 bp, 10 predicted proteins | sample 1598361 | NCBI WGS metagenome assembly OJOY01 (sample SAMN03922472, study PRJEB24848) | human gut metagenome | isolation source: stool sample | host: Homo sapiens | place: Germany | collected 2010-11 | reverse complement strand
ATAAGAGACAGACGAGACGGTCGCGGGCTTCATGATGTACATGCTGCGCAAGATCCCCAAGAGGACCGACAAGGTCGTCTGGGCTGGCTACACCTTCGAGGTGATCGACGTCGACAACAACAAGATCGACCAGATCCTCGTGACACGCAACAAGCGCCCCGCGCCCGTCGCCGACGCGGAAGAGCCTGCCAAGGCCGACTGAGGCGCCATTCGTTCCGCCTGAAAAGAAAGAGGAGCCCTGATCGGGGCTCCTCTTTCTTTTTCTTCAGACGGGTCCGGACTTATTCGGCCGCCGTCTTCTTTTTGGTCGTCCTACGGGTCGTCTTGCGGGGCTTGGCCTCGGAGTTCTCCTCGCCGGATTCGGTCGCCTCGGCGTCCTTCTTGCTCGGCTGGAACTCAAACGCGATGCTGCCGTTGCCCTTCACGATGAGGAAGGCCTTGAAGGCGCGCTTGCTCTTCTTCGAGATGAAGCCCGAGAGCAACTGCGTGCGCTTGTTGGCAAGGAGTTCCGTGACCTCCTCGGACGTGATGTCGCGGGAAAGGATGGTCTTGCTGATGCGGAACGTGCACTTCTTTTCGCCGCGAATGTTCTTCTCGCACTGGTAGGCTGCGGGCATTTCAAGCACGCGGGCGCCGCAGCACGGGCAGACGCCGACGACGGGAGCGCTTTCGATCTCCTCGTCCGTCACCTCGGCCTTTTCCTCCTCGCCGAAGTCGAACTGCATCTTCCAGAGGCCGTCGGTCTCGTCCTTTTTGAGAATCAGTTCGGCCTCAAACGGGAAGCCGCGCTTGCTGATGAAGCCGGAAAGCGGTCCCACGCGCCCCGTGTTGAGGAGCTCTTCAACCTCAGCCTGTTCGAGCATGCGGCCCGAAGGATGCTTGGCAATCGAGAACTCGCAGCCGGGCGTCGTGCAGGCGAAGCGGCGGTAGTTTTCGACGATCTCGCCGCCGCACTGCGGACAGGGCGCCTCAATGCGGCGCGGATTTTCAAGCGGCACGCTGTTGCCCTCGTACTGCTTGGCCATGTTGACGACATTCTCCGTCAGGCGTCGGATCTCGCGCATGAACTCGTCGCTCTGGAACTTGCCCTCCTCGATGAGGCGCAGCTTTTGCTCCCACTCGGCGGTGAGGCGCGGCTCGCTCAGTTCGGCGATCTTGAGCCCCTTGAGCAGCGTGATGAGCTGGAAGGCCTTAGCCATCGGATGCAGATCGCGCTCCTCACGGCGCATGTACTTCTGCTCAATCAGGCCCTCGATGATCGAGGCGCGGGTGGCAGGTGTGCCCAGGCCCTTGTCGGCCATGGCGCCGCGCAGTTCGTCGTCCTCAAGCTTCTTGCCTGCGGTCTCCATAGCGCTCAGGAGCGTGGCTTCCGTGTAGCGGGCGGGAGCCTTGGTCTGCATGGTGGAAACGACGACGTCCTTCACGGCGGCCGGTTCGCCGGGCTTGACGGGAGTAAGCGCCTCGCGCTGGGTACGGCCCTTGCCGGCCACTTCGAGCCAGCCGGGCTCGGCAAGCACCTTGCCCTCGGTCTTGAACTGGTGGGCGCCGACGGTCGTGATGCGGACCGTCACGTCATACTCGGCCGCAGGATAGAAGACGGCCAGAAAGCGGCGCACGACCAGATCGAAGATCTTCTGCTCGACCTCATTGAGAGTCTTCGGAAGCTGCCCCGTCGGAATGATGGCGAAGTGGTCGCTGATCTTCGTGTTGTCGAAGATGCGCTTGTCCGGACGAACCCAGTTCTGCGTCAGGATCTTGGACGAGAAGGCTGCGTAGTCCGTGAGGCCGCCCAGTGCGTTGAGCGTGTCGCGCACGGTCGGCATGTAGTCTTCGGGAAGCGCGCGGGCGTCGGTTCGCGGATAGGTGAGAACCTTGTGCTTTTCATAGAGCGCCTGCGCGATGGAAAGCGTCGTCTTGGCGGAATAGCCGAAGCGGCTGTTGGCCTCGCGCTGCAGGCTCGTCAGGTCGAAGAGCAGGGGCGAAAGCTGACGGGAACGCTTCGAGGTCTCCTCGATCTTGCCCATGCCGTTGCGGCAGGCCGCGGCAATCCTGCGGGCCTCGTCCTCCGTCCAGAGGCGCTCGGCCTTGCGGTCGGGATCATCCTTGTCCTTGCGGAAGTTCGGGTCGATCCAGATGCCCTCGTATTCGCCCGCGGAGACGCCGAACACGGCGGAAACCTCCCAGTAGCCCTTGGGCACGAAGGCATTGATCTCCTCCTCACGCTTGACGACGATCGCGAGCGTCGGCGTCTGAACACGGCCGACGGTCGTCAGGAAGAAGCCGCCTTCCTTGGAGTTAAAGGCGGTCATGGCGCGCGTGCCGTTGATGCCGACAAGCCAGTCGGCTTCGGATCGGCAGCGGGCGGCGGCCTCAAGGGGCTTCATCTCATCATCGGTGCGCAGATGACGGAAGCCCTCCTGAATGGCGTTCTTCGTCATGGACTGGAGCCAAAGACGCTTGACGGGCTTCTTGCTGCCGCAGGACTGCATGATGTAGCGGAAGATCAGTTCACCCTCGCGTCCCGCGTCGCATGCGTTGATGACTTCGGTCACGGCACGGCTTCGGATCTTCTTCGACAAAGCCTTGAGCTTCTCTTCGGACTTCTTGATCGGCTTGAGATCGAAGTAGGGCGGCAACACGGGAAGGTTCTTGAAGGTCCAGCGGCCGCGCTTGACATCAAACTCTTCGGGCGCAGTAATTTCGAGCAGATGACCGACGGCGGAGCCGATCACCATGTCGTCACGGACCCAGAAGTCGCCGTCGCGCGTGAAGCCCCCGAGAGCTCGCGCAATATCGCCTGCAACGGAAGGCTTCTCAGCAATGACAAGAGATAAGGACATACGATGCATCTCCATGACCGCAGTTATCGTGGAACCGGCGGGCACAGCAAACTGAAAACAAATGAATGGCGGCATGCGCCTGCGTTGGACATCATTATGCAACAGACGCCGCAGGGAATGCCCTCGTGCAAATATTCATAGCGTACCAACTACAGGCAGCCGGACTCAACTCCCTGCCAGACGCAGCTCGGCAAGAATGTCGTCCGAAGACTCGACAAGCCTCGCTCCCTGACGGATCAGCCTGTGACATCCCCTGGCGAAGGGAGAGTGGATGGACCCCGGCACGGCCATGACGTCCCTGCCCCAGTCGGCCGCCGTTCTCGCGAGGCTGAAGAGATGGGAGCCCGTGCCTGCATTGAGCGCCAGAAGCGCCTGCGCGGAGGCCATGCGGCAGCACGTCTGCAGCTCCCGCCCCTCGGGCGAGAATCCGAACCCCGGCGCAACGGCGGTCATGATGAGGCCTCCCTTGTCCAGAAGCTCGTGGAGAAGATCTCGTCCCTCGGACGGCCAGACCCTGTCGGGTCCGCAGGGCTGCCAGACGAGCGCCCTGCCGCCTGTGCGGAGCACGCTTGCGAGAAACACCGTCTCCGTTCCGGGAAAGTGCCCCGTCGAGAGCAGAAGCTCGTTGCGGGTTCCGAGCGCCTCGCCGAAAACCTCCGCATTGTACAGAGCCTCCCTGTCGGGGTGCGTGCTGCCACCCACCGTAAGCACGGGCTTGGCGAGAAGGCCCGCGTCACCGCGGTACCAGAGAAGCACGGGCGCGGCGCCCGCCTCGATCATGAGGCGGGGATAGCGGGGATCGGCCAGCGTGATGAAGCCGACTCCCTTCGTTTCGGACAGCCACGACAGGATGCGTTCCGCCTCTCCGCTCGAATTAACCTCGCGGATCTCGCGCGCCGCCGTCTCGCCGGCAAGCTTCGTCAGGGTTCCCGACGAGGCGTCGAAAAGCGCCTCGACGCCGCCCGTCTGCTGCAGGAGCCTGAGGATCTCAGGCACCGAAAGCACAGTAAGCAGAGAAAGCTTGATCCAACATTCGGCCTCGCGGCCCGTTTCAGGCGTCATGTCCCTTCCCGTGGTGAATCCGCCCGCCCTCTTGAGTCCGGACGGCAGTTCTGATCTAAAATAGACGGTTTTACAAGTTCAACTCTTTCTAGGAGCGTCTCGTGGCTCTTCTGCCCATTATCCAATATCCCGATCCCGTTCTGGCTGCCAAGGCCGAGCCCGTCACCGAGTTCAACGACGAGCTCCGCAAGCTTGCCGCCGACATGGCCGAAACCATGTATGCGGCCCCCGGCGTCGGGCTCGCGGCCAATCAGGTGGGCAGCCTCAAGCGCATCGTGGTCATCGACATCACCGACGAGAAGAACAACCTTCTCGTCCTCGTCAATCCCTACATCAAGTCCCACACGGAGGAGCTTGCCGAATTCGAAGAAGGCTGCCTTTCCCTCAAGGGACTTTATGAAAAGGTGAGCCGCCCCGATGGCGTCACCGTGTGCGCCCAAGACCTTGACGGCAAACCTTTCGAAATCGAGGCCACCGGCCTTCTCGCCGTTTGCCTGCAGCATGAGCTTGACCACCTTGACGGCACGGTCTTCATCGACCATCTCAGCCGCCTCAAGAAGGACCGCGCCAAGACGAAGCTGCGCAAGCTTCGCAAGAACGACAAGCAGGCCTGAGCCTGAGCGGCGCAGGCCGCGTCAGGCAGGATGCCTGTGGCAGTGCTCCGCGATGAGCGCGCCAAGTTCGGGCACCAGAGCCTCGGGGAGCTGATGCCCCATGCCCTCGATCACCTCGAAGCGTGCGTTGGGAATCAGATCTGCGGTCTCCCTGCCTGCCGCAAGCGGCAGAAGCGGATCCGCCGTGCCGTGAATGATCAGCGAGGGCGCCGCCAGACGCCTGAGCTGCCAGGACCTGTCCCCACTCGCCAGAATGGCCAGCAGCTGCCGCGCCGTTCCGTCAGGATCGTAGTGCAGGCTCCCCAGCATGCCCAGCATGCTCTCGAGTTCCTCGCCCGACGGCTTGTACGCCGGCCCTGAAAGGGTGGTGAACACGCGGGCGAAGTAATCCCTCAGTCCTTCCTCCGTATTCAGATTGTCGGGCTTTCTCAGAAGAGTCCAGACCGCATTGAGACGACCGAATCCCGTTCTCGGGTTGCCCGAAGCGGAGGCGATCGACGTGAGCGATGCCACGCGATTGGGGGATTGCACGGCCGCCACCTGTGCGATCATGCCGCCCATGGAGATGCCGACGATGTGCGCCCTGCGTATCGACAGGTGATTGAGGAGGCGCTCCACGTCGAGCGCCATGTCCTCAAGCGCGTAGGCGCTCGTCACCTTTCGGCGCAGAAGCGCCTGCGCCACGGCTGAGGCCACGTTTCTTCCGTCCGCCTTCATGTCCGTGCAGCGGGAGCTCTCCCCGCAGTCGCGGTTGTCGGGCGTGATGACCTGAAAGCCTTCCCGCACAAGGTGTGCGATGAGGCTTGTCGGCCAAGCGGCGCTCGACATGCCAAGGCCCATGATCAGCACGACGGCGGGCGCATCCGAGGCGCCATAGCGCCGGTAGGCCAGCTTGAATCCGTTGTAATAAAGTGCGTCCACGTCGTTTCTCTCTTTGCGCCTCTCTGCCTAAAGTACCGTACACTAGTACCATCATTGTATTTTGACACTTGAAAACGCTCCCCATCCAGCGTCGCCGGAGTCCAAACGTATGAAGATCATTTTTGCAGGCACGCCCGACTTCGCGGCCGTCGCGCTCAAGCACCTCATTGACGCGGGACACGAGATCGCCCTCGTTCTCTCGCAGCCCGACCGCCCGAGCGGCCGCGGCATGAAGCTCACTCCCTCGCCCGTCAAGAAGCTCGCCCTTGAGCACGGCATTCCCGTCATCACGCCGGTCACGCTGAGCCTGAAGAAGGCACCCGAAGAGTCCGCCCGCATTCACGCGGACCTCAAGGCCGTCGGCGCCGACCTGCTCGTCGTGGCCGCATACGGCCTCATTCTTCCGCAGGCTGTTCTCGACTGCGCCAAGGGCATCGGCCGCAACGGCGACATCCGCGCCATCAACATCCACGGCAGCCTTCTGCCCCGCTGGCGCGGCGCCGCGCCCGTTGCGCGCGCCATCGAGTCCGGAGATGCGGAAAGCGGCGTCGTGCTCATGAAGATGGAGCTGGGCCTTGACACGGGTCCGATGATCCGCACCGTGCGCACGCCCATCACGCAGGAGGACACCTCCGACACGCTCATGATGCGCCTGGCCGAACTCGGCGCAGAGCTCCTCGTCGAATCCCTCAGGACGCCGGACGAACTCGACTGGACGCCCCAGCCCGAGGAAGGCGTCACCTATGCCGAGAAGCTTCTGAAGACGGAAGCCGTCATCGACTGGACCCTTCCCGCAAAAGTCCTCGCCAACAAGGTTCGCGCATTCAATCCCTTCCCGGGAACTGTATTCGACAAGGACGGCGTCCCCGTCAAGATCTGGCAGGCCGAAGCGCTCGAGCTCTCTGGTCATCCCGGCGAAGTGCTCGACACGACGAATGGTCTTGTGATCGCCTGCGGCGAAGGCGCTCTTCGCGCCACGGTTCTGCAGAAGCCCGGCAAGCCCAAGATGGCCTTCGGTCCCTTCCTTCAGAGCCTGCCCTTTACCGTTGGTGAGGTCGTCAAGTGAGCATCGCCGCGTCCGCGCCGCACAAGCAGGCGCCTTTTTCCAAAATCGTGAGCGCCGTCGCCTCCGCACGCACGCAGCTGCGCGCAGGCGCCTCGCTCAACTCCGTCATCCGACCTGCGCTTCTCAACGTCCCGCTGGAAAGCCGTCCCGCCGCACAGGCGCTCATCTATGAGAGCGTGCGCCGCTGCGCGAGAACGACCGCACTCGTCGGACTGCTTTGCAGCCGCCAGCCCTCGGCCGAGGTGCTCTCCGTGCTCGAGACCGCCTTCGCCGCCTTCTCGCTCGGCAGGCTCGCAGTCTTCACCGTCGTGTCCGAAACGGTCACGGCGGCCAAGGCGAACCCGCAGACCCGTGCCGCCTCAGGCTTCATCAACGCCGTGCTCCGCCGCTATCTGCGCGAGAAGGATGAACTGGAAAAGAAGATCGCCTCCCGCGACGAGGTCCGCTTCAATGCTCCCGCTTGGTGGATTGGCCGCATCCGCACGATTTATCCAAAGGATGCGGACCGCATTCTGGAGCTGGGCACGCGTCATCCTCCGATGACGCTGCGCGTCAACGTCCGCCTCATGACCGTCGAAGACTATCTTGACCGGCTGAAGGCCGCAGGGCTTGAAGCCCGCCGAGTCGGCCCCGAGGCCATCGAACTCGTCACGCCCGTCCCCGTCGACCGCATTCCCGGCTTTGCCGACGGGCTGAGTTCCGTTCAAGATGCAGGAACGCAGCTTGCTGCGCATCTGTTGCCCGTGAAGGCGGGCGACCGGGTGCTGGACGCCTGCTCGGCTCCCGGCGGCAAGACCGCCCACATTCTCGAGCGCGCGGACTGCGCCATGACTGCGCTGGAGATCGATCCCGCCCGAGCCGTCAAGGTTCGCGAGACTCTCGACCGACTCAAACTCAAGGCCGACATTCGAACGGCTGACGCCGGCGACACGGCAAGCTGGTGGGACGGCAAGCCCTTCGACGCCATTCTGCTTGACGCGCCGTGCACGGCAAGCGGCGTGGTGCGCCGCCAGCCCGACACGCCGTGGCTCCGTCGCCCCGACGACATCAAGAAGCTCGCCTCAGAACAGAAGAGGCTCCTCAAGACGCTCTGGCCCCTGCTCCGCAAGGGCGGCAGGATGCTCTACGCCACGTGCTCGATCTTCCCCGAAGAAGGCACGGGACAGATGAAGGCATTCCTGGCCGCAACGCCCGACGCCCGTCTCGTCCCCCTGTTTGCAGGCAATGACGGCATGCTGACTCTTCTGCCCGAGGAATCGGGAGAATGGCGCTCCGACGCCCAGCTGCCCACCGTGCATGACGGCTTCTTCTATGCCCTTTTGGAAAAGCAAGCCTGACATGTACAAAGCGACCCGACGCCAGACCCTGAAACTTGCGCTGCTCGCGGCGCTCGGCGCTTCGTCCATGACCGCGCCCGAGGCGCGGGCGGCCGACGCGACCTTCATGCGCGCCGCGCTCACGCTTGACGAACCTGGCGAGCGGTCGGGCCTCTTCCTGAGCTCCTCCTTTGAGTTTGACCTGCCTCAGGCGCTCTCCGAGGCGCTTCACAGGGGCATTGCGCTCTATTTCGTTCACGAATTCAGGCTCTACAAGGAGCGGTGGTACTGGATCGACAAGGCCACGATCCGCTGCCGCTTCATGATCCGTCTGGCGTTCGATCCGCTCACGCGCCGTTACCGCCTCTCCTACAACGGGCTTTCGCTCTCCTTCGACACGCTTGAACAGGCCCTGCCCTACATCAAGAACATCAGGCGCTGGCGCGTCGGTCCCTCGAACGCCGTGCGCAATGCGGAGGACTACGCGGCCGAACTGCGCTTCTATCTGGACACGGACAAGCTTCCCAAGCCGATGCAGGTCGTCAACACGGGCAGTAGCGACTGGACGCTCACCAGCGACTGGATAGAACTTCCGATTCCTGCGGAAGTCATCGCTCCCGCGGAGTAAGAGACAGCCATGCCCCGCTGGTTACGCTACAGCACCCTGATCGCCATCTCCTTTGCGAGCATCGCCATGCTCGGGCTGGCGATCAGTCTCTTCAATCCCAAGCTGTTCGACAGGTACTTCCCGTTCCTGCTCGTCCTGAACGCCGTCATCGCCGCCGTCCTTTTTTGCGTCGTGACGACGCTGTGCCTGCGTCTGGCAAGACGCCAGCGCTCAAAGCAGTACGGCTCGCACATGACGGCGAAGCTTGCGCTCACGACGGCCCTCATCAGCGTGGTGCCGACGCTGACTGTCTATGCGATCTCCACGGCCTTCATCAGCCGCTCGCTTCAGGACTCCTTCTCTCCACGCGTGGAGGCCTCGCTCGACGCAGGCGTTCGCATCACGCAGGAGATGCTCGCCAAGCAGGAACAGTCCACGCAGGAGCTGACACGTGACTTCGCGGATGCACTCGCCGGGACGCCCGACTCCCTGATGCTACACGACCTGCTCAAGCTTCTGGAGCCGCATTCGGGAACCGAGGCTCTTGTCCTCACAAGCACGGGCTCCGCCGTGGCGGCTGCAGGCTCCCGCATCAACGTGCTGATGCCCGACCTGCCCTCGCAGCTCCAGCTCAAGACCGCCAAGACGACGGGCATCTACAGCATCGTCGACGGCGACACGCTTTTCGAGGCTCCTGAAGCGACAGGCGGCTCAAGCGACCTACGCATACGCGTCATCATCCCCATTTCGACGCTGCACGCTCCGTCCCTCTCCGACTTCAAGACCACGGGACTGCTTGCCAAGACCGCCAGCAGCCAGCAGCTCTTCCTGCAACTGACCCAGCCCGTCGACAAGACGATCGGGCTTCATGCGGCCACGCTCGTCGCAGGCTACCGCGAGTACCAGCAGCTGGCCTACAGCCAGAGCTCCATGGCCACGCTTTACGCGCTGACGCTCTCGCTCATCGTCCTGCTTGCCGTCTTCGCGAGCGTTCTCGCTGCGCTGTCCTTTGCACGCAGGACGACGTCGCCCGTCATGCAACTTGCCGAAGGCACCAGACGCGTGGCCACGGGCGACTTCATGCCGATCCGCGAGTTCCAGGGCGGCGACGAAATCAACGTGCTGACCCGCTCCTTCAACTCGATGATCAAGGAAGTGTCCGAAGCCAGACGCGGCCTCGAGCTGCAGCGCCTGCAGGCCGAGCAGGCCCAGGCGTTTCTGGAGCGCGTGCTCGGCAACATTTCGTCGGGCGTCGTGGTCGTGGACCACTGGTACACGGTCGTCACGGCCAATCAGGCGGCACGCCGCATCATGGGCGAGCAGAACGTGATGACGGGCGCCTCCCTTCGCGATACGCTGCCCGAATTCGTTTCGACCCTCGAGGAATATCAGCACAGGGAGAGCATCGGCACGGCCCCCGAACCCCTCGACTTCGAGCTTGAACAGAACGGCGTGACGATTCCGCTCTACCTGAAAACTACGCCCATGCAACTCGGCACCCAGACGGGGTCCGTGCTCGTCTTCGACGACGTGACCGCCCTCATGAAGGCGCAGCGAGCCACCGCCTGGGGCGAGGTCGCCCGCCGCCTTGCGCACGAGATCAAGAATCCGCTCACGCCCATCAGGCTTTCCGCCGAAAGGCTGGCCTGGAAGCTTCACGCCAAGCTGACCGAGGAAAAGGACCTGCAGCTTCTCCAGAGGACGACCAACACCATCATCGAGCAGGTCGACACGCTCAGGCAGATGGTCAACGACTTCAGGGAGTACGCGCGCATGCCCGCCGCATCCCTTGTCCCGCTGAACCTCAACGAGTTCATGGAAACCGTCCTGCAGCTTTACCACGATGCAGGTCACGCCATCAGCTTCGTCCCCGGAGAGGGGCTGCCGGAGATCGACGCGGACCCCGCCCAACTCAGGCAGGTGTTCCACAATTTGATTTCCAACAGCCTCGAGGCCGTGACGGAAGGTGAGCTCGTTCGCATTTCGATCAGAACGGAAGCGCTGGAATCCCAATACCATGCAGGCGCAATCGGCGCTGTTAAACTCTCTATTGAGGATAATGGGCCCGGCTTTACGGATAAAATCCTGAATGCTGCCTTTGACCCCTATGTGACAACCAAGCCGACGGGAACGGGGCTCGGCCTGCCGATCGTGAAGAAGATCCTTGACGACCACGGCGCCGCCATCAAGCTCAAGAACCGCAGCAACGAAGAAACCGGCGAGATTCTCGGCGCATCTGTCGAAATTGTCTTCAAAGTCTCTCGACTAGAGCACAACCCAATTTCCAACTGAGCCACAACATGCATACAGTCTTGATCGTTGACGATGAATACGGCATCCGCGAGCTCCTTTCAGAGATTCTGGAGGACGAGGGCTACCAAGTCCTGACCGCAGAAAATGCCAAAATCGCTCAGAGCCTAGTTGGCAAGCACGACTTCGACCTGATTCTCCTTGACATCTGGATGCCCGACATGGACGGCATTTCCCTGCTCAAGGAGTGGTATTCGCATAACACCGTCAGGTGCCCCATCGTGATGATGTCAGGCCACGGCACCATTGAAACCGCAATGGAGGCCACGCGCTTCGGTGCAATGGACTTCCTCGAGAAGCCGATCTCGATGCAGCAGCTTCTGAAGACGTGCAAGCAGATGATCCAGTTCTGGGAGCACGAAAAGGTTTCGCGTCCCCGCGAAAACGAACAGGCCAAGGCCGCCAGCGTCGCTCTGGCGGGCTGGAAAAAAGCTTCCTGCTCCCCTCTGAATGTTTCGCTCGCCAACCTCAACGACAAGTCCAGGTTCTGCGACCACTTCATTCTCACGGACGTGCCGCTTCGCATCGGTCCTCAGGCCCGCCTGCCGATCATCGACGTTCCCGAACTCCATTTCGAGTTCAACCTCAACCTGCCGCTGCGTGAGCTTCGCGACAGTCTTGAACGCGCCTACATCACCCGCGTCGCCCAGTTCTACGGCGGCTCGGTCACGATGCTTGCCAAGCATGCGGGTCTGGAGCGCACTCACCTCTACCGCAAGATTCGCCAGCTCGGCCTGGAGCTCAAGAAAACCACCAGAAAGGATGAATCCGATCACATGGCGGCTGGCGACACGATGGAAGATCTTTCCGAGGAGACCTCGGACACTCCCGACAACAAGAAGTGCTTCCAGATCCATCAGAAAACCACCGACGTGAATAACGGCTCGGACGACTCATGAAAATCCTGATTGTGGGCGCAGGCCGCATCGGCAGCTCGGTCGCCGAGAGTCTGGTCTCCGAAGCCAACGACATCACCGTCGTTGACCAGGACGCCGAGCGCATCGGATCCCTGCAATCGAGATTCGACCTGCGCGGCGTCGTGGGCAACGCCACCAGCCCGCAGGTGCTGACCGATGCAGGCGCGGCCGATACGGACATGCTGATCGCCGTCACCTCGAGCGACGAGACGAACCTCGTCGTAACGATGCTCTGCGCCCGCATCTTCAACATTCCGACCCGCATCGCCCGCGTCCGCAACAACGAGCTTCGAGACTATCCCCGCATTTTGGGCGAGGAAGGCTTTGAAGCAACGTCCATCATCTGGCCCGAGCAGGCGCTCGTGAGCTATCTCATCAAGCTCATTGACTTTCCCGAAGCCATTCAGGTTCAGGAATTCGGAGAAGGGCTTGCAAGCCTCATCGCCGTGCGCGCCAAGTCGGGCAGTCCGCTGGTGGGCCGCCCGATCCGTGAACTCTTCACGCATCTGCCTCAGGTTCCCGCACGCATCGTGGCCATCTTCCGCCGCAACCGCCGTCTGGAGGTGAACGCCTCCACCATTGTCGAGGCGGGCGACGAGGTCATCTGTCTGTGCGACACCAGACACGCCAGGCGCGTCATGGCGGAACTGCGCCATCGCGAGCGCCCCGTGCACAGCATCATGATTGCGGGAAAGCCCAGCTTCACCCTCAATCTCGCGCGCATGCTCAAGACCGGCGAAAACCGTCCGGGCGGCAACTTCGACATCAGGATTCTGGAGAATGACCGCAACGTCGTGAAGCGCCTCTCCCGCGAGCTCGGCGATGCCGCCATGCTGATCGAGGGCGACTTCACCAGCGAGGACGTGCTTGACGCCGCAGGCATCGAGACGTGCGACCTGTTCATTGCCGTGTCCGAAAACGACGAGAACAACATCCTCGGCGCTCTTCTGGCCAAGAAGCTCGGCGCAGGCAAGACCATTGCGCTCGTCAACCGCAAGGCCTACGGCGACCTCATGCAGGGCAGCCAGATCGACATCACGCTGTCGACCACCACCGCCGCGCTCGGCGAGCTGATCCGCCACGTGCGCCGCGGCGACGTGGCGGCCGCCTACAGCCTGAGACGCGGCGCGGCCGAAGCGCTCGAAATCGTCGCCCACGGCGACCGCAGAAGCTCCAAGGTCGTCGGCAGGCGCATCGGCAGCATCTCGCTGCCCGAAGGCTGCGCCATCGGAGCCCTGATCCGCGGCAACGATGAAAACGCGCTCGTACTGATGGGCGACAAGGACACCGTCATCGAGGCGGAGGACCACGTGATCGTCTTCGTGCCCTCCAAGAAGCTCATCCCGAAGATCGAACGACTCTTCACGGTCAATGTCGGCTTCTTCTAAGGAGGCCTGACGCCATGTTCAACACGATCCGCTATCTGCTGCTGCCGGTGCTCAATGCCTCTGGGCCCGTCTTCATCTGGCTCGCCGCGGCGCTGCTCATTCCGTTCACGCTCTCCGTCTCAAAGCAGGACGGCGCGGCGGACAGCTTTCTGACGTGTTTTCTCATCACGCTCGCCACGGGCGTGGTCCTGATGCTTCTGACCCGTCGCTGGCGGCGGGAGCTGACTTCAAGGCACGGCTTTCTTCTCGTGACACTGATATGGACCTCCGTGCCGCTCTTCGGCACGATTCCCTTCATCATCGAACGCCCCGACATGAGCTTTGCACAGCTCTACTTCGAGATGATGTCCTGCCTCACGACGACGGGCGCAACGGTCTTCACGGGACTCGACAAGCTTCCCGTATCACTGAACGGCTGGCGCTGCTTCCTCTCGTGGATCGGCGGCATGGGCCTCATCGTGCTGTCCGTGGCCATTCTCCCGCTGCTCGGCGTGGGCGGCTCGCAGATCATCAAGGCCGAGACGACGGGCCCCCTCAAGGAGCACCGCCTGACGCCCCGCATCGCCGACACGGCCAAGGCGCTCTACATCATCTATCTCGGCGTCTCCGTCGCCTGCGCGATCTCCTACCATCTGGCAGGCATGGAATGGGAAGACGCCATCATGCACATGATGACGACCGTCAGCCTCTCGGGCATCGGCACGCATGACGCAAGCTTCGCATACTTCAACAGTCCCGCCGTCGATGCGGTCGCCATCGTCTTCATGCTGATCAGCGGCTTCAACTTCTCCCTCCACTTCATGGTATGGAGGCGCAGGAACTTCCTGATCTACCTGCAGGACGCGGAGGCGAAGGCCTGGATTGCAACGGCCGCCCTGATGTCGGCCCTCACGATCATCGTGCTCGCCGACGCGCACGTCTACGAAACGTCGGCCGAAACCGTGCGCCACGCGCTCTTCTCAGTGGTCTCCGTCATCACGACGACGGGCTACGCAACGGTCGACTACGCCTCCTGGCCGCTCGGCCTGCCCGTCCTCCTGCTGGTCGCCGCAGCGTTCTCGACGTGCGCAGGCTCGACGGGCGGCGGCATCAAGATGGTGCGCCTGCTGATCATCCTCGGCATGATCCGAAGGGAAATGACGAAGCTGCTTTATCCGAAGGCGGTGGTTCCGCTCACGCTCAACAAGACGCCGATCGACGAAAAAGTCTGCATCGCCGTGCTGGCCTACTTCATGGTCTGGCTCACGTCCTTCGTGATCGGCGCAGCCGTTCTGCTTCTGGCGGGACTCCCCCCCGGGGACGCCATCAGCGCCGCATGGGCCATGCTTTCGAACATCGGCCCGGGCCTCGGCGGCGTCGGCCCGACGGGAAACTATGCGGACCTGAGCGACATCCAGCTGTCCGTCTGCTCCTTCCTGATGCTCATCGGGCG
>OJOY01000747.1_pt1 | contig 15000 bp, 10 predicted proteins | sample 1598361 | NCBI WGS metagenome assembly OJOY01 (sample SAMN03922472, study PRJEB24848) | human gut metagenome | isolation source: stool sample | host: Homo sapiens | place: Germany | collected 2010-11 | reverse complement strand
GTTGAAAGCAGTCTGTACGGTAGCTCTGTTGCCGTTCATCAGGACGAAGTTGGTGTTTGAAGTAACAAAAGCACTCATACCGTTGCGGAAGACAACCTGATTAGCTTCCAATACAAATTGCTTGTTTTTCAAAGCCTGTACAGCTTGTTGATAGGCTGCCATGTCCTGCACCTCTTCTTCGGCACGGAGTTTCGCTCTCTCTGCATCTCTTTGAGCTTTTCTTTCTGCGCGGCGTGCTGCTGCGTTACTTTCTTGTGCATACATCATTGTGCTTGCACTCACTAATACTAATGCTACTAATGCAATAAACTTTTTCATAACTTTTTTTTGTTTAGGTTTAATATGTTGTTCGTTTATTGCAAAAACAAAGTGTATGCCAGATTGTTCACGAACGTCGTGCAATTTTATATCCGATGGCTGCCACGGTGATACTCATTAAAGGACTGATAATGTTGAAAAAACAATAAGGGAGATACACAAGTGTGGGTACACTCAAGATAGTGGCTTGAGTCATTCCACAGCTGTTCCACGGGATCAATACGGATGTAACGGTTACTGCATCTTCCGTGGTACGGCTTAGTAAGCAACTTTCATACCCTTTCTTGGCATAAATATCGCGAAACATATTTCCCGTCAGAATAATACTGATATATTGATCGGCAGTGGTCAGATTAAGAAACAGACCGGAACAAACCGTCGCACTGACCACGCTGACTGTTTTCTTCATAAAGCGCACAAAGATGGAAGTGATACTTCCCACCATGCCGCTTGCTGTCATTGCTCCGCCGAAACACATGGCACATAGTATCAACCAAATCGTATTCATCATTCCTGACATGCCACGTGTGGCAATTAAATCTGTCAGAACGGCATTATCCGTGTGTAAATTTGTCTCTCCGTAGATAGTCATCATTAGTCCTTTAAACAGTGAATCGAATCCGGAAGCGGCAATTCCTGAAATTTCTTCCAACAAATCCGGCTGAAAGATCAAAGCAAAAACAGCAGCCAGCAGGGTAGACAGGAACAGCGTAACGATAGACGGCACTTTCTTCGCTATCAATATCCCGGTTGCTACGGGAACTATCAGCAGCCACGGAGTGATATGAAACTTTTCATTCAGAGCTGTTGCCACTTCTGCGATGTGTTGTGTATTGTTGGCATCATGAGAGAATCCTGCTACGGTGAAAATAATTAGCGTAATGACAAGAGATGGAACCGTAGTAATCATCATATAACGGATGTGACGGAACAAGGGAGTGTCTGTGATAGAAGAGGCCAGGATGGTGGTTTCGGATAAAGGAGATATTTTATCTCCGAAGTATGCTCCTGAAATAATGGCTCCGGCAATCCAGCCGTCTTCAAAACCTTGCGCCTTTCCGATACCCATCAGGGCGATACCGATGGTAGCAATGGTAGTCCACGAACTTCCGGTCATAACGGAAATCAATGCGCAGATGATGCAGGTAGATGCCAGGAAGAAACTGGGATGGATAATTTGCATCCCGTAGTAGATTAGCGTAGGCACTACTCCACTAATCATCCAGATCCCGCTCAACGCACCGATTATCAATAGAATAATAATGGCTGTTGCCACTCCGGCAATATTGTTGGTGATGGCGAGCTCATAATCTTTCCAGGGAATTTTATAGAACACCATACCGATAAGGATACAAATAGCTGTAGTGGTGAGTAGTGACACTTGGCTTCCGCCGCTTAGGGCATCACTGCCAAATGTGCGGATAGTGGCAAACAATAATAACACCAGTACAATGATCGGCATCAATGATACAAAGGGAGAGGGGGCTTTCTTCATGTTGATTCTTATAACCTTTTATTTGTTTTCCGGCTACTGTTTTGTTTATAGCCGCGCAAAGATACAACAAAAAAGAATGAAATCTTTTGCTTCAAAACGTCAGGCAATAAAAATTATTATAAGTTTGTATTTGATTGGAATATGTATAAGACCGGCTTAATTAGCGAAAGTCTTACGCCTTATCCACCAGTAACGGATGAAAAGTACCCCTGTCAGGATGAGGGCAATGGATAATCCGGTATAGAAAACAGAAATGAACGTTTCGGGCAGAAGATGGAAGCTACGTATAGTAATTCCCAGAGAAATCATGAAGATCATTGTAATCCAGCTTTTCACATCGAAAAAGGAGAACGGGCAATTTTTGTGTTCTTTCTTTTGTTCGATTCGTTGGGTATGTTTATAATAAAGTCTTCTGAACACCAGAACGAAGAATAACAAGAAAACGACGGTGGCTTCTCCTATTTTGAACATCCAATCTTGGGAGGTGTTTAACCAGGTTACAATTCCTATTCGCAGAATATTCGCACCGGCTATAATCCAGACGGTGCCGGCTGTGATAAGTAAGATTTGTCTGTTAACTCCGTATTTCATTGGCTTTTTTATTGTAATAAACGGTTTGACCGTCCGTTTTGTTGACTCACTTCTTGTAGAAAGTCGTAATTAATAAAGAAATTCCGGTTAAAACGACTCCGGTACCGATAACTCCGTGCCAACCATACAGTTGCCAAAAGCTGCCCGCCAGAAATGTTCCCATTGAACCGCCAATAAAGTAAGTAGTCATGAAAACTGTATTGATACGGTTCGAAGCGCGCGGGTCTAGTTCGAAGATACTTGTTTGGTTGCTAAGTTGGATGCATTGCATCCCTATGCCAATGATGATGATTCCGGCAATGATACCAATAAAAGTGTTTTCACCGATGAAGAACAGTAACCAGGCAAAGAGAATCAATCCGCAACCGATAAAGTTAAAGCGGCGTACACCTACTTGCTTTACGTATCTTCCTACGAAAGAAGCGGTCAATGCTCCGGCCACTCCGCAAAGTCCCAGCATACCGATTACGTCGCTGTTGGCGAAGAACGGGGCTTGTCCCATTTTAAAAGCCAGACAGGACCACATGGCGAGGAGGGAACCGAAATTCAGTGCCGCCCGGATCGAATAAATGCGCAGTTGCGGGTATTCTTTCACTAAGGCTAACAGAGATTTCATCAGGCCGCTATACTTTCCCTGAAAGTTGGTCTGAATGTCAGGAAGGATTTTTAATACAACGATTGCGCAGATAAACATCATGCCTGCAGCGATGTGATACATTTCCCGCCAGCCAATCAGTTCACCGATAAATCCGCTGACGACACGTGAAGCCAGAATGCCGGTCAATAGTCCTGATAAGACAATCCCTACATTTCTGCCTTTATTTTCCGGACGGGAGAACTGGGCGGCTATCGGAATGAATATTTGTGGAATCATCGAACAAACTCCCGTGAGGAATGAAGCGATAAGTATCAAATGAAAATTGTGCGTCAGGGCGATAGTCAATAGAGAGAATATCAGAACGGTGAAGTTGACCAGGATGATTTTCTTACGCTGATATAAATCTCCCAGAGGGGTGATAAACAACAATCCTGCCGCATAGCCTATTTGCGTGACCATGGCAATCAGGTTAGTTCTGAACTCTGATATGCCAAGTTCATGGCGTATCATATTTAATAGAGGTTGAATATAATAGATGTTGGCTACCGAGACACCGGCCACAATAGCAAGTGTCCAGAGGATAGATGCCGGTAGTCCCCCGTTTTCTTTTAATGGCTGTTTCATGCGGCAAAGATAATAAAATAAGATGTTTATTCGATAAAGAAAGTGGTGGAAACTGTGTTGCCTTCTCCGTCTACTGCCGTCAGGGAATGTTTGCCGGGAGCAGGTTGCAGGGAAATTTTGTGGAAATCCTGTGTCTGTGTCTGATAGGTGTCGTCGAGATGCCAGAAGATAGTGGCATTGGGATTGCTGTGTGCCAGTTCCACCGTGATAAAGCCTTTGCTGCCGTCCAATTGCTTGGGCAGCTTGATGTGGGCGTTCATCGGAGGGTAGATGAACTGCATGGGTTGGAAAGAATCTTCTCCGCAGCCGGCTTTGAAAGGTGGCAGCGGTTTATATTCCGGATGGTGTTGTTTATAGTACCATTCCCATACGGGCGGCAGGGCAAACCATGATTTCTGAATGGTAGGTTCCGTGTTTGCACAGTTTTCATAGATGCGGTGGCTTTCGTCGGCGGATAGTGTGACGAGATGATGGTAAGGACAAGCCTCTGTCCGTAATCCGACGGGAAGGATCAGTACGGTGTCGGTTTCTTCACAGAAACGTCCTTTCAGATGACCGGATTGACGGCATATCTCTGCATCAACAAAAATTCCTGTGGGACGTTCGAACCAGGGTGAAGATGGGAGATAATTGAATATATCGAATAATACGGGACCGGCTGTCTGTGCACCGACCAATCCGGGTTTTCCTTCTCCGGTTGCATTTCCTACCCATACGCCTACTGCATAGCGGGGAGTTACGCCAACGGCCCAGGCGTCACGGAATCCGTAGCTGGTTCCGGTCTTCCATGCGATAGCCTGCATCGAGGGGATTGATTTCCAGTCAATTTCTTCAGGGCGGTTGACTTCTGTTAAGGCGGAAAGGGTGAGCCAGGCCGCTCCTGCAGAAATGACTCCTTCTGAAATAACTCCTTCTGATATATCCTTTCTCGAAGTTGTTTTTCTTGAAATGGTCTTTCCTGAAGTAACTTTTCTTGAACCATCTCTTTCCGAAACTGTCTTTTCTTCTGTTCCCAGTAGTATCTGCACTTCCTTTTCTTGGGGAAGGTCGTTGGAATGACTGTTGGAGAGGCTTCGTCCCATTTGTGCATAAGCATTCGTCACATCCCATAAAGTAGCTTCGGCACCTCCTAAAATGAGTGATAATCCATAATGGGAGGCTGATCGGTTGATAGTCTTGAACCCCATTTGTTGCAGCATGTGATGAAATTTGGGTACTCCATATCTTTGTAACATGGTGACAGCCGGGATATTCAATGAGCGGGCAAGAGCTTCGGAAGCGGGGACGGCTCCTTCAAACTGCAGGCTGAAGTTTTGTGGAGTAAAGCCATTGATATTAACGGGTACGTCCGGTAACAGCATTTGCGGTAATAGACTTCCCTCCTGTAGCATGGCACCATAGAGAAAGGGTTTTAAAATACTGCCTGTACTTCTGGGAGCTTGAATCACGTCTACTTGATTCCCCCCTTGCTTACGGTCGAAATGTACATTTCCGCAGTATGCTACCACTTGATTGGTGGGAATGTCTATAATTAGGATAGCCAGGTTACGGATATCACTTCGATTAAATTCATTGCTCCACCGTTCCGCCAAACTCTCTATATGGGTTTGTATTCCTTTATCGATGGTTGAGCGGGTATATAATCCGTTTCTTTCTTGATAAAAGCGGGTAACCAGGTGGGGGGCTATTTGAGGAAGAGGATGTGGTTCGTCGGGTAACGGTTCGCTGATAGCCAATTCATAGGTGGACGCATCAATAATCTCTTCTTCAAAAAGTTGTTTTAATAAACGGTTGCGTTTGGAAAGTAGTGTTTTTCGTCCTTTGGATAGATGAATCATGGCGGGGGCATTGGGCAGGACGGCCAGCATGGCTGATTCCGCCCATGATAAATCTTCGGCAGAATGACCGAAGTAGCGCCAGGCAGCAGCATCCAGTCCTACTACATTTCCTCCGAATGGTGCATGAGAGACATACATGGATAAGATTTCCTCTTTGGAAGTCCGAAACTCCAAACGGGTAGCCCAGATCATTTCGATGACTTTCTCTCCGATAGTTCTGGGTTTGTTCCGGGCGAGACGGATGGTCTGCATGGTAAGGGTACTGCCTCCGCTTACAACACGTTTATTCTTTAAATTCTGATAGAGTGCTCTTCCGGTAGATAGCGGATTAACTCCCCAATGGTGGTAAAAGTGTTTATCTTCAAAGCTAATAAGGCATTGTTTGATTTTCTCGGGTGTTGTCTTTCGGGGAGGAAACCGCCATTGACCATCCGAAGCGATACGTGCTCCCAGTAATTCTTCGTTTCGATCAGTCACAACGGTGGAGTAGGGTACATGAAACAGTTGCCGGGGAAGGCAAAAGATGTATCCTATCATCAAAAGAGCAATGCTTATTGTCATTACTTTCTTAGTAACAGATAATCGTTTGAAGAATTTATATATAGGATTCATTTAAATGTTAAGAGCTAAGAGACATATCTTTGTGACAAATAATTAGGCACGGATTACACGGATTACGCATTTTTGGTTAACGAGTAGAACCGTGTAATCCGTGCCTGAAATTTATCGACTGACAGTTGTTCTTCCCGCTTTGCTGCGTGCCTGTACGTTTACATCATACATTGCTTCACATTGAACGGCAGGAAGAATAAAGTTACCTGCATAAGTCGCTTGCAGTCTGACAGTGAATACTTTTGTTTCACCACGACGCAAATTGAAATAAGTTAATACCCTGTCATCGCGTATATCCAGATAATTATATTTGCTGACGGATTTACCGGAACCGTCGGCTGCTCCGCTTTCCGTTTCGGGGGCAACCATTCTTTCGTTGTATATTTCCCAACCGGACGGTATGATATGCGTCAGTGCCAGATTGGTGTAATCGGAAGTTCCGCTAATATTGGATATGGAGGTGATAGCCATAAAGTCAGTTCCCTGTATAATATCATTGACAGAGATCGGTGTACCGTTCAGGTTGGCATATCTTATATCCATGCGAAGATTGTCGCTGATGGCCGGTAATGTATCGTTCAACAACTGTGTGCGTGTGATAAGGTCTACGCTAAGCGCTCCTTTTCCTTGATTCTTCACAGCAATCATACCGGATTTGGGAGTGGTGGCGATTTCCTTTTCAAACACAGCTTTAGCCGATTTCACGGCAGGTTGTTGTTTGTCGTTCCATGTCCATACGAAATCCAATGTGCCTGACAGCTTTTCAGCCAGACGTCCCATTGCCATAAGAGCAAAAGCGGTGGATTGTGTACTGAACCACTCCTCTTGTGACAGATTCTTTGAAACGACTTTTGCCTGCTGTAAAGCATCCCGTTCCCGGTTCATCAGGATCAGTGTTTCCAGAATCATAGCTTCATCACGGTCGGAGGAACCGTAAATCTGATTCATGGAAGAGTAGGGGCTTACTGTTGTTTCCGCATTATACACCAGTTCTTCAGCCGGTTTCATCTTTCCGGTCAGTGCATAGGTTGCTGCCAGTCTCCATTTAGCCTGAATGGATAATCCTGCCTGTTCTTTCATCCGGTTCATGGCCCCATATTCCGGTGCTCCTGCCAATGCAAGCGTATATAAACGGAAAGCCTGTTGCAATTCCGACTGCCATTGTTGCCAGCCGCTTGCATCCTGCGGCATCCGCCAGTTCTGTGCGGCAGCACGTTGGAAACGCTTCCACTTGTTCAGTACATTCGAATGAACGGCGTATCCTTTTTCTTGTGCCAGTGTCAGGAACATTCCTGCATAAGAACTGATCCATTCGTCGGCAACAGCATTTCCCGGCCAATATACAAATCCGCCATTGGGGAGTTGACGACCATAAATCTGCCGGATAGCCTCCTGTACATTTGTCTTTATCTTTTCGGCTTCTATCTTATCTATTGTTTTGAATTGGCCGACAAACAGAAGAGGCAAAGCCTTGGAAGTCAACTGTTCCGTACAATGATGCTGATAGTTGTATAAGAAGTCGAACCGGCGGCTGATGTCAACCGAGGGTATGCGTGATACTTCCAGCTTTATCTGATTATTTGCAGAAGAACTGCTTAGATTGTATGAAAGTTCTTTGCTTTGTCCGGCTTCTACCCATTGACTGTTGCGCAGGGTTACTACCGGATTCGGGTTGCGTACTTCTATTTCAATGGTTTCTTTAGTTTGTTGTCCGCCACCATTGGCTGTCAGATGGATGGTAGCCTTTCCTGTTTTACTACCTGTTTTTAAAGTAAAGAACACAAGTTGGTCACCCGGTTGGCTAAATTTGAGCGACTGTTGGTTAGCTCCTACAATCTGTACTCCTCCACCGGACGTTTGAAGTGATATGGTTACATTCTTCACTTGATTTTCCATCGCAAAGATATTTACCGGAACGGTGATTTCTTCCTGAATACTAAGCACACGGGGCAAGGTGGACAACATCATTAACGGAGTCCGTACGAAAGCCGTTTTTTCCGCATTGCCGTACGCTCCCTCTTGTCCGGCAACCACCATGGCACGTACCGAACCTACATACATCGGAAGTTTCAGCGTATGCGTCTGGCTCTTACCTTTTCCCAGATAGAAAGGACCTATAAACTTGACTACCGGTTTGAAGCGGTTTGCTTTTGCATCGGCAGGTTTTAATGTGGCGTCTCCACCCGTACTGAAAAGTGAACTGTAACTTCCGGCGGAAGCTCCCAATACATTATCATACATATCCCATGTCCGGATGCCGAGTGCTTCGCGTGAATAGAAATCATTCCATGGGTCCGGGGTTTTGAAATTGGTAAGATCCAGCAAACCGTCGTCTACAATAGCTAATGTATAAGTCATCGGTTTTCCGGTCTTTTCGCTGACGGTTACATTGAAGTTGGTTTCCGGGCGTAACACTTCCGGCATCTGTATCTGCGGTTGCAACACCGTCTGACTGTTAGTCACGAATACCGGAACGACGCCATACATACGGATAGGCAGGTCATTGACTGTTTGCGCGTGAGGCTGTAACAGACTGATATGCAGATATACATTCGGAGTCATCTCCGGTGTAATCTTGAATGTATATTTCGTATCTCCTCCGTTGGAAACCTCTATCCATTCTTGTCGTAATACGGTAGAACCGTTTTCTATGGATACCAGTGCACGTCCTCCCGCTGCTGCAGGAATGATTGCTGTGGCTGTTTCTCCTATTTCATAAGAATCTTTGTTCAGCGAGAAAGCAAGCATTTTGATACCGCTGGGATCAGTCTTGCTCGAACGTCCCCGCCATTCCGGCCAGTCAACATAAACTGTACCTCCGGTGGCATGTCCACTCTCTTTATCTTTCACGTAAACCAGGTAGCGTCCCCATGACGGATAATCGATACGGAATTTGAAAGATGCTTTTCCGCCTCTTGTCTGTAAATTGCCGCTGGCAACAGGAGTGATGGAACTATTGTTGATGTACGTTCCGAAAGATTCACCACTGTTTTCCCACCACCAACTCCAGCCGATGCGGTATATTTTGTATTCCAGATTAGAACTGTTCACTAACTGTCCCTGCGTGTTTACAGTTACAATATCGAATACATGATCTTTGTCAGTTTCAATATATTTGCCTTTTGGCTGGTTCAGATTGATACCGACATAAGAGGTGAATGGTGAGAATGGAATTGTTTGAGTGTAGATGCTGGCATCTCCTCCCGGTTCGAACACGCGGGTGGTGAAAGTGGCGTTCAGCATACCCGGTGCTTCCGTTGCGGTCGGAACTTTCAGCGTGACGCTTGCTTTTCCTTCTGCATCCAGTGTGCCGTCAAATATATCTGTTTTGATAGTCGTGAAATCCGTAGCCGGATTGTTAAAGATATATTGTCCGTAATTCTTAAACTGTGTATTCACTTTCGATAAAGACATTTCTACTTTGGCTTTCAGTTTGGAGGCAGTTGCTCCTGTCAGCCAGGTTGAAGTGAGTGGGGCATAGAAATCCTTGTCCGTGGCTTGAAGCACCTTCGGCAATGCCAGATTTATTTTCAAGCGGTTGGGCTTTATGGTTTCGATACGCAGACCTTTGTGGAAGGTGGTTCCTCCCACCTTAATATACGCATTCCAAAGTCCGGTCGGGTCTGTTGCCTGTGTCGGAACGTCGAATGTATAGAATCCGTTCATTCCTTGTGTTGAAATCATTTTCGTGTAGAACTGTCCTCTCGGATTGTAAATCTCCAGTGCTACGGGGTGCTTGTCGGGGATTCTCTTTTCGCGGTCTTCCAATATAAAGGAAATGTGCAGCGTGTCTCCCGGGCGCCATACCCCTCTTTCGCCATATATAAATCCTTTCAGTCCCTTTTGAATATCTTTTCCTCCCACGTCGAATCTGCTGACGGACTGTTCTTCACCGTCCACAACGCGCACATACGCCTTTTGCTTTTCCGATTCTGCCACGATAATGAAAGGCACACCGTTCGGAGTGATTTCAACGAATCCTTCTCCATTGGTTTCTCCTTTCCCTATGGGTTGTAACTGGAAGTTATACGCTGTTACCTGTGCTTTCCCTATCGGTTTTGTATCCAAAATATTACTAACGGCAATCCACAGTTTATTCAGTGAGTTCCGTTTTACAATCATTCCCAGGTTGGAAGCAAAAACGTTGCAGGCAGCTGCCCGGTCTGAATCCATATAATAAGACGGATGGCAGGGGTTGTCGCGTTCCGTCCATCGGTACACACTCCAGTCCATTGTTCCGCCATTGTAATAATAGTAGGCTTCGGGGGTATTCCAGATTGCTTCATCTTCTTCGGACAAAACACTTCCACTTACTTTGGTCAGCCCGTCGGAGGTGCTGCTGTCGGCGAATTTCATATCCTGATTCTCGCCTCCTCCACAAGGATAAGCGGAGTATTCCTGACGAAATGAAAGTATGACACGATAGATGGCACCCGGTTCCTGGTGGATTAATCCGGCAAGGTCTATCGAGTAATCTCCCCAATGATGAATGTCTTTGGAAGCATCTTTGGCAAGCCATAATGTTTTCTTGTAAACCAGTCTTCCAGAACGGCGTAGCTCATTGGCCGAGGCCAATGAATTGGTTTGCATAAACATTAATACATTGTTCTCGAAAATGCGGATCACGCTCAAATCCACAGCGTATAGGTTGACAGCCCTGAAAGGAATAATCAGACTTTTCGAATCGGGCAGGATAGCGGCGGTAGTAGACATTTCCACTTGTGGCTTCAGACTTACTTCACTGAATGAGATCGTATGAGAAGTTCCCAATGCTTTACCTTGACTGTCTTTGACTCCTTCATGGATATTCAGCGTCAGTTTGTTCTGTGTGTTTGCTTCGAAATAGATAAAAACTCTGTTCTCACTGATTTGGAAGATCGATGAGGAGATTTCCGGGATCTCAATCAGTCCTTTTAAATCTTGAGTAGTGGATAAGGGAGCGGAGAAAACAATCTCGATTCCATTTTCCGGTTGGTCGATGCGTTCGGCAGACATGAAACGGAAACAATCTTTCGCCGGTATCAGTACTTCTTCGCTTTGTTTACGGTCGATGCCGGCTGCGTTGCCGTTGGCTGTGATAGTCAAGGGGTAATCATCAGCTTCTCTGGGGATTTGTCTGATACTAAACAAATACCGGGTATGATTGTCGGTTGCGGTGACTTCCACCGGATAACTCTTTTTTCCGTCACTGGCAGTCAGCATCTTTTCTACCTCTTCCTTTTTCACTACGTCGCTGAAACGTATCTCTCCTTTAATATTTATTTCATTCGGTTGGGTAGCTGTAATCGGCAATGATTCCAGTTGCAGGGTGAAGTTACGTTCCTGTACACGGAATGAGAAGTTGAACTCTTTCAGCTTTTTGTCCACTTCGATGAAGTCTCCGAGCCGGAAAGTTCCTTCGTAAAGTGTTCCCGGTTTCAGCGCTCCTTCTTCGGGCACAAATTCAATGGTATTGTTGCTAACCCAATATGCTTTTCCCTTTAATGAAGGTGAGAAACTGAACGGGTTGCTTTTTAACTCATTGTTCATATCCACTATGGGTTGGTCGTGGGTCAGTTCTATACGTATGGTCGAATTTTGCGAGATGACTCCTCCCGTATACGCATTTACATACGGTGCATAATCGGCAGAAGGAATGATGTCTTTTTGAGTGCGTGTGCATGAATATAGGCCCACAGTCATCATGATAAGTAAGAATAGTCCGGTAGCACTGATGCTACGTGTAGTCTTTGTTTGTCCCATAGTGAGAAGTTTTTTATAGTTCAACAAACAAATATACAGTTTTTATGCTAAATCCTTTGTTATTCTGATTATTTTTGCAAGTTCTTAATCAATTTATTTATGGGGAAAAAGAAAGAATACAAAGAGGCCAATCGGCGATTTTTGAAAAAACTGTCTTTTCAGGAAGGTGTTTGCGCGTTGCCGTGTGGAATCTATTACAAAGTTTTGGAAACTGGCGAAAGTACGATTTCTCCGGGTGCGCGGAGTATTGTTACCGTGCATTACAAAGGAAGTCTGATTGATGGTCGGGTGTTTGATAATTCTTATGAGCGTACTTGTCCCGATGCCTTACGTCTTAGTGATGTAATAGAAGGGTGGCAGGTGGCACTTCAGAAAATGCATGTTGGTGATAAATGGATTATTTATATTCCTTATGCAATGGGATACGGTATCAAATCTTTTGATTCTATTCCTGCTTACTCGACATTGATCTTCGAAGTGGAACTGCTTGGTGTTGCATAGAGCATAAAGATGAGCTATATACAATCAGATACATGGATATTTTTCTTTTAGCTTTTTCATAAAAGACTTGCTTACTTGTAAAAGTTCCATCTCATTAAATGGAGGAAGCAATATGCAATTGTTGTCTTCAATCGAAACCAGATAGCTTATATTGATAATGTGTGACTGGCTAATCTGGATAAGATAGGGATGCAGACTCAATATCTTTTGTGAGTTTGTATTTCTTTTGAGTGCCAGGGTATGATTATTATTTAATACAGCTTCCCATAGTTTACTCTTGGAGTTATACCGGAAATAGCCAATCTGTTCTAAATGGATTAGTTGCAAGTTTCCAGTAATGGTAGTATATAAAAAGATCTTTTCTTCTTGATGTTTTTCTGTGTCGGTGTGATTACAATTGTCAATATTCATATTCTATTTATCTTAGTATTCGATTAATCTGTTGATGATGCCAACGTCGTAGTTTTATTTTGCATCAAAAGTAACGGATTGCTTTTAGCTATAAAAATAAAAAGTGTCTCATTCCTGAAATGAGACACTTTTTACTATTAAGAATTGTGCTTTTAAAAAAAGAAATTATTGTTCTACTCTTTGATTCTCAATGAATTTACTGGGTGATACACCATACTTTTCTGAAAAGTTACGATAGAAAGTTGCCCGGGAGGTGAAACCGCATGCAAACATCAGTTCTTTTACATTACTCTTTGGATTTTCGGCGGCTAACTGTCTGAAATATTCCAGTCGAAGATAATTAATGTATTCCCGGAAACCTGTAAAGCCCTGACTTTTGATTGCTGCTGAAATATCATGTTCCTGTTTATTCAGGGACTTGGCTAAAAGTTCTATATTATACCGTTGATCGGTATAGGGATGCTGTTCCTGAAGATAGGCTTCAATCGTTGAGAAGAGCGGGAGAGTAGGAGATGGCTTTCCAGCTTGTAGCATTATAGTGCTTTCCGTATTCTTTGCATTATGAATCATGTTTATATGGTTCGAAAACGGATTCTCATAACGTAAATATTGTATGGAGAATAAGACCGTAAAAACGATTGCCATAATGCCGAACAGATTGAAAACAAATTCATTGATATTTAGAGTGAACAAAATGTATATCCCTAAAAATACGAATAGAAAACCGATGAATAGATACATGTTATTATTTATCCTGCGGTAGGTCTTGTTATTCATCATCGGATAAATAAGAAGAACGAGTGGGGTAAAAACGGATAACAGGAATATGCAAGCCCTAAGCTTGACATCTATTTGATGCATATTCGGAATAATTTCATCTATGGAGTGGATGGGAGTGATATTCCCATTGAAACCTAAATAACTGATTCCTACCGTTATCGTAATGATAGGTAATAACAGAAAAGTAAATATCCTGAAATGGTTCAGATAGCCCGGCGATAAAGAAGCGATAGGGAACAGGGCTACAATATTTGCTAAAGCATACCATTTGAGCATTTTCTCTATGTTGAGCAATTCTGTGAAGTTGTATTCCGGAGTGTCTGTGACAATTGTCAACCATCCGATATTTTCCCATGAAAACATAATGCCGATGCCGGTTGCTATAATTCCCCAATATAATTTCGGATAATTGTCTTTAGCACGTATAATAAGGATGATTCCTATAATTAACGCAATCAGATCAAGTGTAAGCTCAATAGATAGATGTGTAATTCCCATTTTTTTTGACGTGTTTCTATTCCTTGCCAGTCAGTGTGTAAATGTTTCCCGTACAAAGGTAGGCAAAATAGAAATATCAGGCAATAAAAAAGATATGGCTTTGGAGAAACTTAGTTGTGCGGCGATATGCTATATTTCTTTCGCTGAATCATTTTCGGCCAATTCTTTGATCTCTTTATTCAAAAATACAGAAAGCACAGTTCTTACTACAACCACTCCACCCAGGATTGCCAATTCGTCCAACGTTGGATCAACCACAGTTTTTAGTATGTCGGAAGCAATTAGAAATTCCAATCCAAGCAAAAGGTAAGTGCCAAAATCCGCCCTCAACTGCCGTATATTGTTAACCGTATATGTTCCGTTGAATCGTTTTATTTCATTGCGTAAAAAGGCGATGAAGCAGACTAATACTCCGTAAGTGACAATTAGCAGACTAATAACACTGATAATAGTGGCAAGTGTATTTAAGAATGTGAGTAGCATTGTTGTATAATGTTTTAGTATCTGTTATGTAAACAGGCGAAGTCATACAAAAGTTCTCGAATTAGCTACATTATTTGCTCTTACAGGTTTATATTTGTATATTCAAGTTAAAAGCTACCTATTTGTCCAGTTTAAATAGTGTCTGGAGGGTATTCAAAGTGGGTTGAAAGTGGATGTAAATCAAACACTGATTGGTACAAAGGAGAAAGAAAAGATGATATGGTTTATATGAAGTAATACATTTCAGAATAAATTTATCCATATCAAATTATTACAAATAAAAAGAACTCCTGTAATCTTAACGATTACAGGAGTTCTTTATCTATATAAAGTAACCTGAATTACTTACCTAAAGCCTGAGCAACATCAACCGCACAAGCTACTGTACAACCTACCATCGGGTTGTTACCAATTCCTAGGAATCCCATCATTTCTACGTGAGCAGGAACTGATGAAGAACCAGCGAACTGTGCATCAGAGTGCATACGACCCATCGTATCCGTCATACC
>OJOY01000736.1_pt1 | contig 15193 bp, 10 predicted proteins | sample 1598361 | NCBI WGS metagenome assembly OJOY01 (sample SAMN03922472, study PRJEB24848) | human gut metagenome | isolation source: stool sample | host: Homo sapiens | place: Germany | collected 2010-11 | reverse complement strand
CAAATTTAATATATCCTTTCGTTTCTCACTTATTCTCTTATTATCTCGATTATGCTTATCAAATGCTCATTTTTAATTTATGAAAAAGAGGAGCGAAATGGATCCTTGCGCGGCGCATTTGGCGGTGGGCGCTTTGGCAGCGTGCGCACCATCGGCGCCAGTGACCCAGCCTATGGTGCGTATACCGATAATATATAGGAAAAACCGCCGGTGCAGTTGTATTCCTACCTTTTTTGTGGTATTATTGCTGCGGTGATGTGAAATGATGATTTCAACAAAGGGGCGCTACGCCCTGCAAGTGATGCTGGATTTGGCCCAGCAATGTCCGGACGCTTATATTTCGCTGCACGATATCAGCCAGCGGCAGGCAGTGAGTATGAAATATTTGGAGGCCATTGTGGCTATGCTAAATAAAGCCGGTATGGTAGAGAGCCGCCGGGGCAAAAGCGGCGGTTACCGCCTGACCCGGGCGCCGGAGGACTACACCGTGGGCGCCATCTTAAAGCTGACGGAGGGCACGCTGGCGCCGGTGGCCTGTATGGACTGTGACAGCGGCTGCACCCGGGTGCACGCCTGTATGACCCGCCCCATGTGGCAGGAGCTGGACCGGTTGATTGACGATTTTTTAGAGAGCAGGACCCTTGCCGACCTGCTGACGGAGGATAAAAAGCATGAAGATTAAAGCGATTTTAGAGCAAAAGCCCACCGTATCCTTTGAGGTGTTCCCTCCCAAGCAGTGGGACAAGATTGAGGGCACCAAGGCAGTGGTCAAGGAGATGGTAAAGAGCCACCCGGCCTTTATGAGCGTTACTTACGGTGCTGCGGGTACCACCAGCGGCTTTACAACGGAGATTGCAAGAGAGATCCTGGACGACGGTGTGACCCCACTGGCGCATCTAACCTGCCTGACCTCTACCCGGGATAAAATTCATCAGGTGGTAGCGGAGCTGCAAGAGAACGGCATTGAGAATATTTTGGCCCTGCGGGGGGATATTCCCCGGGACTTTCAGTTCCCGGCAGAGCAGTATTTTGAGCACGCTTACCAACTGGTAAACGAAATTCGCACGCTGGGTGATTTTTGCATAGGCGGCGCCTGCTATCCGGAGGTGCATCCGGAGAGCCAAAACCGGGTGGAAGATCTGGAGCACTTAAAGCAAAAGGTGGACTGCGGCGTGGACTTTCTGACCACCCAAATGTTCTTTGACAATACGGTGTTTTACAATTTTCGGGAGATGTGTGCCATTAAGGGCATTGATGTGCCGCTGATCGCCGGAATCATGCCCATTACCAAGGCCAGCCAGTTGGAGCGGACGGTGAAGCTGTCCGGCTGCTCTCTGCCCACCAAGTTTGTAAAGATCGTGGAGCGCTTCGGCGATCGGGACGACGCCATGCAGCAGGCGGGCATTGTGTACGCTGCCGAGCAGATCATCGACCTGATGGCCAACGGCGTGGATCATATTCATATTTACACCATGAACAAGCCGGATGTGGCCGGTGCCATTGTGCGAGAGTTGGGCAGCATTATTCATGAATAAGACAGAGATTTTACACTATCTGCGCACCGCCTCACGGGTGGATGATCCCCGGCTGCTGGCGCTGATCGACGACTGTATGGCGGAAGTGGACGCTACGGTGCAGCCCCGCACCCTGGAGCGGATCTTTCCCTGCCGGGTGACGGAGGACGCGCTGGAGGTGGAGGGATTTACTCTAAAGAGCCGCCGCCTGGCGCAAACCATTGCCGGGTGCGATCGGGTGTGCATTTTCGGTGCCACTTTGGGCTTTGAGTGCGATCGGCTGTTGCGCACCTACTCGGTGGACGGTATTGCCCGAGGTGCGGTGATGCAGGCGGTGCTGGCCTCTAAGATCGAGGAGGTCTGCGACGGTATAGAGAACCGGCTGCGTGCCCAGGGGCTGACCCTGCGGCAGCGATATTCGCCGGGCTATTTTGATTTGGATATTACCGAGCAACGCAAGATTTTTGCTCTGTTGGATCTGACCAAGCGCATTGGGCTGACCCTTAGTGACACCTGCCAAATGATCCCCACCAAGAGCGTAACGGCCATTATCGGTATTGAACCCCAGGACGGAGGACAAGCGCATGAATAAGATTCGCTTTTTTGACGGCGGCATGGGCACCATGCTCCAGGCAGCCGGTTTGCTTGGCCCCGGTGAGCTGCCGGAGCCGCTGAACCTGACCCACCCGGAGAAGATCGCCGCCATTCATCAGGCGTATGCGGACGCCGGAGCAGAGTTTATCAGCACCAATACCTTTGGCGCCAACGGCCTGAAGTTTGAGAATGTAGAGGAACTGGTGCAGGCAGCCACCGCGCTGGTGCGCCGCACCGGAAAGAAAGTTGTGCTGGACATTGGCCCTTTGGGCAAGCTGCTTCAGCCCATGGGCGAGTTGGCGTTTGACGACGCCTACGACCTGTTTGCCCGCACCATTCGTGCCGGTGCCCCCGGTGCGGACTTGGTGCTTATTGAGACCATGAGCGACACGCTGGAGTTGAAAGCGGCGGTACTGGCGGCCAAGGAAAATTGTGACCTGCCGGTATTTACCACCATGATCATGGACGAAAAAGGGCGGCTGCTTACCGGCGCGGATATTGAAACGGCAGTGACCATGCTGGAGGGACTGGGGGTAGACGCCCTGGGCTTTAACTGCTCCATGGGACCGGACCAAATGCTGCCCCTGGTGGCGCAGCTGCGGGAGCTGACTTGCCTGCCCATCATCGTGAACCCCAACGCCGGGCTGCCGGAGTCTGTCAACGGCGAGACGGTGTATAATGTGGACCCGGAGGCCTTTGCGGAGAAGATGGAGGCCATTGCCAAGCTGGGGGTCAGCTATTTGGGCGGCTGCTGCGGCACCACTCCGGCGCATATTGCAAAGATGATCCAGCGGGTTAAGGACATTCCTGCGGTGGTGCACACCCCGGCGCCCCGCACGCTGGTGAGCAGCTATTCCCAAACGGTGGAGCTGGGCAAAAAGCCGGTCATTGTAGGTGAGCGGATCAACCCCACCGGCAAAAAGCTGATGAAAGCCGCCCTGCGGGAAAAGGATATTAACTATCTGATCAAAGAGGGTATTGCCCAAAAAGATAAGGGCGCCCATATTTTGGATGTGAATGTAGGCTTGCCGGAGATTGACGAGCCGGCTATGATGCAGCAGGCGCTGTTTGCCCTGCAAGGGGTGCTGGACCTGCCGCTGCAAATCGACACCTCCGATGTGGAGGCTATGGAAGTGGGTCTGCGCCATTATAACGGCAAGGCGATGCTCAATTCTGTGAACGGCAAGCAGGAGAGTATGCACGCCGTCTTTCCGTTGGTGAAGAAGTACGGTGCGGTTGTGGTGTGCTTGTGCCTGGACGAGAGCGGCATTCCCCCTACGGCAGAAGGGCGCATTGCCATTGCCAAGAAGATCATTGCCACCGCTGCGGAATACGGTATCCCTAAGCACCAGCTGGTGTTTGACGCGCTGGTGATGACCGTCAGCACGGACAAACGCAACGCCATTGAGACGCTGAAGGCGGTGCGGGTGCTGCGCCACGAGCTGGGCGTTGCCACTACCCTGGGCGTCAGCAATATTTCCTTTGGACTGCCCAAGCGGGAGATGATCAATACCGCGTTCTTTACCTTGGCGCTGGAGGCGGGGCTGTCCGCTGGGATTATGAACCCCCTCAGCGACGCCATGATGAACGCCTATTACAGCTACAACGCCCTGGCGGGACTGGACGACAACTGCCAGGACTATATCGCCTCGGTGACGGAGACGGCGGCAGCTACGCCCGCAGGCACCACGGTGGATCTGAAAACCGCCATTATCAAAGGTATGCGCAAGGAGGCGGGCCAGTGCGCTGCCGGGCTGCTGGAAGAGCAGGACAGCTTGCAAATCATCAACGAGCATATTATCCCGGCACTGGATGTGGTGGGCGACGGATTTGAGAAGAATAAAGTATTTCTGCCCCAGCTGCTGATGAGCGCAGACGCGGCCAAATCTGCTTTTGATGTGATCAAGGAAAAGCTGCGCACCACCGGCCAGCAAAAGAAAAGCCCCCACAAAATTGTGCTTGCCACCGTGCACGGCGATATTCACGATATTGGCAAAAATATTGTGAAGGTGCTGCTGGAGAACTACGGTTTTGATGTGCTGGACCTGGGCAAGGATGTGCCGGAGGAAACGGTGCTCCAGGCGGTGCAGGACAACAACGCCACGCTGGTGGGACTGTCTGCGCTGATGACCACCACCGTACCGGCCATGGAGCGTACCATTGAGCTGGTGCACAAAAACACCCCCGCCAAGGTGATCGTTGGCGGTGCGGTGCTTACCCGCTCTTATGCGGAGATGATTCACGCGGATCATTACGCCAAGGACGCGATGGAGACCGTGCGCTTGGCAAAGGCGCATTTTGGGATTGAATAAAAGGTAAATCCATCCGTCGGGCAGGGATTGGGGCACCTCCGGTGCAATCCCCCCTGCGGCTGCGCCGCTTCCGCCTGACTGGCGCCCGTCCCCTCTGTCGCTGCGCGACATCTCCCCGCACTGCGGGGAGTCACCCTTTGCAAGGGGGGCAAACCGATCAGGCTCCCTTGTAAAGGGAGCTGTCAGCGTAGCTGACTGAGGGATTATTCTTTTATAACTCTCCCCTCAAAACAAAAAAGACCGATACCTCTTACGGTATCGGTCTTTTGTTATACGATTTTACGCCTTATCTGCGGGGACGGCGGTCGCGGCGGTCACGATCATGACCGCGGTGGTCGTCTCTGCGGGGGCGGCGGGGGGTATCGTCGATCTCGTTCTCCGGGGTCATACCCTCCAGCTCAATGAGTGCATCCCGACGGGACAGGTTAATGCGACCCTGATCGTCAATTTCAATGCACTTAACCACAACGGAGTCGCCAACATTAACGACATCCTCTACACGCTCGGTGCGTTTTACATCCAGGCGGCTGATGTGAACCAGACCCTCTTTGCCCGGTGCAATCTCTACGAATGCGCCGAAGCTCATCAGGCGGGTTACTACACCGTTGTAGAAGGCGCCCACCTCCGGGTCGGTGGCGATCAGCTTCACCACTTCCACAGCGCCGTTGCACTTGTCCATATCTATACCGCTGATGAACACGCGGCCGTCCTCTTCAATGTTGATCTTCACATCGTAGGTGTTCTGGATCTCCTGGATCACCTTGCCGCCCTTGCCGATTACATCGCCGATCTTGTCCGGGTCGATCTGCAGGGTGAGCATCTTGGGTGCGTAGGGAGACAGCTGCTTGCGAGGCTCGCTGATCACCGGCAGCATGATCTCGTCCAGAATATAGTTGCGGGCCTTATGGGTCTTGGCAAAGGCCTCTTTGATGATCTCCGGGGTCAGGCCGTGCACCTTCAGGTCCATCTGAATGGCGGTGATGCCCTTCTTTGTACCGGCAACCTTAAAGTCCATGTCGCCGTAGAAATCTTCCAGACCCTGAATGTCGATCATGGTCATAAAGTCGCCGTACACGCCGTCGTCACCGGTGATCAGACCGCAGCTGATACCGGCAACCGGTGCCTTAATGGGTACGCCGGCAGCCATCAGAGACAGGGTGGAGCCGCAGATGGAGCCCTGAGAGGTGGAGCCGTTGGAGCTGAGCACCTCAGACACTACGCGGATGGCGTAGGGGAATTCGTCCACAGAGGGCAGAACCGGCAGCAGTGCCTTCTCTGCCAGTGCGCCGTGGCCGATCTCGCGGCGGCCCGGGCCTCTGGAGGGCTTGGTTTCACCCACAGAGTAGCTGGGGAAGTTGTAGTGGTGCATATAGCGCTTTTCGGTCTGCTCGTCCAGACCGTCCAGCTGCTGGGCATCGTTCATGGGGCCAAGGGTGGTCACCGACAGCACCTGGGTTTGGCCTCTGGTGAACATACCGGAGCCGTGAGCTCTGGCCAGCAGGTCAATCTCTGCGTTCAGGGGACGAATCTCGTCAATGCCACGGCCGTCCACACGCTTGTGCTCGTCTTTCAGCCAAGCACGCACCACATGCTTCTGTACCAGGTACAGGATCTCCTCAATCTTGCCCTCTTCGCCCTCGAAGCGCGCATCGAACTTCTCGTGCACGGCGTCATAAATGGGGCGCAGGCGCTCGTCGCGCACATTTTTGTCGTCGGTATCCAGAGCCTTCTTCACATCTTCAATGCAGAAGTCCTCAATCTCTTGCAGGATCGCCGGATCCGGGTCGGAGGACTGGAAGCTCTTCTTGGGTTTGCCCACTTCCTCAACAATACCGTTGATGAAGGCAACGATCTTTTTATTCTCCTCATGACCGGCCATAATGGCGTTAAACATGGTGTCGTCGTCGATCTCGTTACCGCCGGCCTCGATCATAGCCACCAGGTCGCCGGTGGAAGCCACGGTCAGGTTCAGATCGTTATGGGCGCGCTGCTCCAGAGTGGGGTTGATGACGATCTGGCCGTCTACCAGACCCACATTCACACCGCTGATGGGGCCGTCCCACGGAATGTCGGAGATGGCAATGGCAGCGGACACGCCGATCATGGCGGTGATCTCCGGAGAGCAATCCGGATCCACGCTCATTACGGTAGCTACAACGCTTACATCGTTGCGCATATCCTTGGGGAACAGGGGACGAATGGGGCGGTCAATGCAGCGGGAGGTGAGGATGGCCTTCTCGGAAGGACGAGCCTCACGGCGCTGGAAAGAACCGGGGATCCGACCCACGGAATACATCTTCTCTTCATAATCCACGCTCAGGGGGAAGAAATCCACGCCCTCGCGGGGTTTGGCGCTCATGGTCACGTTACACAGCACATTGGTGTCGCCGTAGCGGGCCATAATGGACGCACCGGCCAGACCGCACATTTTGCCGGTCTCCAGGGTCAGCTTTCTGCCGGCCAGTTCCGTTTCCCAAACTTTGTAGTTCTTGAAAAACATTTGGTTACCTCTTTCATAAATAATATTTATCATCAAGGAGGCACAATAGTAATAAATTCAAGCCGCCGCACCCGGTGACCTCAATTTACTACTATTAGTAGAACCTCCTTGGAAGATACGATTTTGCCTTGGACAAAAAAGGCAGACGACAGAAGTGCTCCGTCGTCTGCTTGCGCGTTCTTACTTGTCGATGGTATCGCGGATACCCAGCTTCTTCACCAGGCTACGGTATCTCTCTACATCCTTGTTGTAAAGATAAACCAGCAGGTTGCGTCTGTGACCAACCATTTTCAGCAGACCGCGGCGGGAGTGATGATCCTTCTTGTGGGTCTTCAGGTGCTCGGTCAGCTCGTTAATACGAGTGGTCAGCACAGCTACCTGTACCTCGGGAGAACCGGTGTCGCCCTCGTGGGTTGCGTAAGCCTTGATGATTTCTTGCTTCTCAGCTTGTGTCATAATCTTTCACCTCATTACAGTATTTGCCGATTGGCGGAGGACACAGTTACGGGATCGGTGACTCTCCGTAGGAGCTTGCACCCGGTACCGTGTGATCCGTACACAGCGAGCCAATTATAGCACAAACCCCCGCCGTTGTAAAGAGATTTTGCAAAATAGTGGGTGCTTGCCAGAGGCATACAAGATATGGTATAAAAGAAACGGAGCAAAGCCGGATCTTATCTCCCGCAGGGGGAAAGATGACAAAATTGTCACCAAAACTGTCACCGAGCTGACACTTTGGCCGGGTATAATGAGGGCAACAAAGCGAAAAGGAGAGCCATTATGGACATTTTGAGAATTGAGCACTTATCTAAAATTTACGGTAAGGGCGATACGGAGGTACGGGCGCTGGACGATGTGTCCTTTACCGTGCCGAAAGGACAGTTTGTTGCCATCATCGGGCCGTCCGGCTCCGGCAAAAGCACCCTGCTGCATATTCTGGGCGGTGTGGATACGCCTACGGACGGGCATGTGTATGTGGACGGAACGGATATTACCACCTTGGACGAGACGGCGCTGGCCATCTTCCGCCGCCGCCAAATCGGTCTCATTTATCAGTTTTACAATTTGATTCCCATTTTGACCGTAGAGGAAAATATGACGCTGCCCTTGCTGCTGGATGACAAAAAGGTGGACCGGGCGCACTTTGATTCCCTGGTGCAGGTGCTGGGCTTGCAGCACAGACTGGGGCACCTGCCCTCAGAGCTTTCCGGCGGTCAGCAGCAGCGTGTGTCTATCGGCCGTGCGCTGATGAACAATCCTGCCATTTTGCTGGCGGATGAGCCTACCGGTAATCTGGACAGCAAAAACTCAAAAGAAATTGTGGAGCTGCTGCGTCAGTTCAACAAGGCACTGAACCAAACGGTTATTATTATTACCCATGACGAGCGCATTGCGCTGGACGCAGACCGGGTGATTGCCGTTGAGGACGGCAAAATTGTGAAGGATGAGGTGATCCGCCAGTGAAGATCATCAATAAGTTAACTTGGCGCCACTTATGGGCGAACAAAAAGCGCACCGTCATCACCCTGTTTGGCATTATCATCAGTGTGGCGATGGTGACGGCGGTGTTTACCAGCGTGGAGTCACTGATGAACACCATGGGTGAGATCACCGCCTCTTATGACGGCGCCTGGCATGCCAAGTATAACGAGCTGAAAAGCAAGGATGTGCAGACCCTGGCAAAGCAAAAGAATGTAAAGGCCATCGGTTTGTCTATGGATCTGGGCGAGATCAGCAGTAAGGCAGATTCAAACAGCAGCAAAAGCCGCACCGATGTGCTGGCTTGCAACCAAAATCTTTTTACGATATACAGTATGAAGCCCGCCACCGGCCGCCTGCCGGTAACCGCCCGGGAGCTGCTGGTGACCAAGAGCTTTATCACCCGCAATGACTTAAAGTGGAAAGTGGGCGACACGGTCACTTTGCCCTTTACCACCTATTCCGCCGATCCGCAGGTTGAGCCGGAGACGGCACAGCGCACCTATACCATCTGCGGTATTTTGGAGAATGACAACCAGCTCACCGGCTTTTACAGCGCCTTTTGCGGGCTGGATGATACGGTAACGGACGCCATGGGCACTTACATTGCCCATGTGCAGTTTGCCCCTTTGGGCAGCAACACGCCAACGGACATAAAGGCTGCCGCTAAGGCCGTATACGGCAAGGCAGTAAACAACGATGGGTCCGACCTCTATATGATTCATACGGACTATCTGATGTACAACGGCGTGCAAATGAGCGACGGGGTCACGCGGGCGCTGTACGGCTTTATGGCCATTATCTTGCTGATTATCGTATTTGCCTCCGTGTTTATGATCTATGACAGCTTTGCGGTGTCTTATCAGCAGCGGGCACGGTACTTGGGTATGCTGGCCAGCGTAGGCGCTACCCGGGTGCAAAAGCGGGGCAGCGTGTATTTTGAGGGCTTTATTTTAGGCTGTATCGGTATTCCCATCGGTATTCTTTGCGGCATCGGCGGCATTGCCGTTACCCTGCGTGCCCTTAGCGACAGCTTTATGAAAACCGTTATGGTGGCCACCGGCGACAGTGTGCGGCTGCACGCCATTGTGAACTGGAAGATTTTAGTTGGCAGCGTGCTCATCAGCGCCCTAACCATCTTTATCTCCGCCTGGATCCCGGCGCACCGGGCATCCAAGGTGACCCCCATTGAGGCGCTGCGCCAAACCAACACCGTGAAGGTGAAAAAGGCAAAGAAGCTGAAAACCTCTCGCCTGCGCCAAAAGCTCTTTGGCTTTGAGGATGTGCTGGCGGTAAAGAACTACAAGCGCAACGCCAAGCGCTCCCGCACGGTGGTGTTTGCCCTGGCAGTCAGCGTCATTCTGTTTCTCAGCACCGCCAACTTTACCAGTATGCTCACCAACGCCCTTGACAATGAGTACGACGGTATGGGCTTTGATGTGTACGAGAGCATTTTTAATACCGACGGGCCGTTGACCGCCTCTCAGGTGGAGCAAGTTAATCGGAAGGTCAGCGATGTGCCCGGAATTGAGAGCATTCGTATTTGTGCCGATAATCAGATGATGGTGGACGGCTTGGATAAGCAACTGACGGCGGAGGCAAAGAAAGCCAATATGGACCGCTCCGTGAATGTGTTGGGTGTGGACAACGACACCTTTGCCACCTTGGCAAAGGTGGCAGGCATAGACCCATCTGTTTGTCAGGATGACAAAATCCCCACGGGTATTTTAATCAACCGGGTGCAAGTGGCAACGGAGAAGAAGCAAAGACTGGTGTTAAACCCCTTGCAAGGCAGCTTGGTAGGTCAAACCTTTACCGGCTCTATGGAGGGCTATGACAGTGAGGGCAACGAGCTGTATGCCAAGTACACGGCAAAGGTGGCTGCCCAGATGAACAAGGAAGCAAGCAATCTTTTAGGCAGCTTTATGCGCCCCACTTTGGTGGTGCCCATGCACAGCTATCTGGTGCATTTTCCGTCTGTTTTGGCAAAGGGCAACGCTGTCGGCTATGCCAGGTACTATATCACTGCCCAGGACCATGACGATGTGTATAACCGGGTGTCCGATGTGCTGGATGAGGTACAAAACGGCATCAGCCATACCGGCTATGACGCGGCGGCACAGGCGCAGACCATGCAGGCGCTGAATGTGGTGGTGATGACCTTTGGCTACGGCTTTATTACGCTGATTACCCTGATTTCCGTTATGAACATTATCAATACCATTTCTTCCGGTATGGAGGAGCGGCGTCGAGAGTTCGCTATGATTAAGAGCGTGGGTATGACGCCCCGTTCCTTTAAGAAGTCCATTTATTTGGAGAATATTCGCTACGGCGTTATGGCGCTGGTATGGGGCTTGCCGGTTAGCTTGGGACTGGATTTCCTAATGTACAAGATATTGGGCAGCTCCTTTGACTACGGCTATACCTTCCGCTGGTATTATTACCTGGCGGCGGCGCTGGCGGTGTTTGCCGTGATCGGTGTGGCCCTGCTGTACGCTTTGGACAAAATCAAAAAGGACAATATTATTGAAACCCTGAAGCGGGACGATATTTAAGCAGGCGGTCGTCGAATGGCGGCGCACCCATTTCTCCGCTTTTGGCAGGCGCCCGGTTTTGCCGGGCGCTTTTTCTGCTCTGCGCTTTGCAGCGGGCATATTGGGGTTTTCCACACAGCAGCCGGCTTTATTTGGGGAAAACGCGGTGGAAAATGTGTAAAATTACAGGCGGCACAACACAATAGGTATAAAGGCGTTTGGTTGTGCAAAAAAAGGAAAGCAGGCAGACAGCGTGCTTTCCTTTTTGCTTTTTTTATGATTTCGGTTTTTGTTTGCGTTCGTTTTTTCGGCAATGGGCGCAGCGGTTACAGCTTTCGCAGCCGGTACAGCCGCAGTTTTTGTGCCGAATCAAGGCGCGGACAGCCAGGAACAGCGCCGTTCCAATGGCTGCCAGCAGCAGAATGTCCCAAATATTCACAGCAGCGCTCCGATCCCGTGGATCACAAAGGCAACCACCCACGCAATCAAACACTGCCACAGCGCCAGTCCGGCAGCCCACTTGCCGCCCAGTTCCCGCCGCACGGAGGCCACCGCCGCCACGCAGGGGGTGTACAGCAGGCTGAATACCAGCAGCGACCCGGCGGATAGCGGCGACAAAATGCTGCCGATGGTGCCGCCGAACAGGACCTCCAGGGTGGAGACGACGCTTTCCTTGGCCATAAAGCCGCTGATCAGGGCGGTGCAAATGCGCCAGTCGCCCAGCCCCAGGGGCGCAAACAGCGGAACCAGAATGCCGGATATCCGGGCCAAAATGCTGTCGGCCGAGTCGGATACCATATTGAGCTGCAGGTCAAAGCTTTGTAGGAACCAAACCACCACCGTGGCAATGAGAATGACGGAGAATGCCCGCTGCAAAAAATCCTTGGCCTTTTCCCACAGCAGTTGACCCACATTTTTTACACTGGGCAGACGGTAGTTGGGCAGCTCCATGACAAAGGGGATGGGCTCACCGCGAAACAGGGTGTCTTTATAGAGAAAGGCGGCTCCAATGCCTACCAGGATTCCCAGCAGGTACAGCCCGGACATGATCAGCCCGCCCTTGCCCGGGAAAAAGACGCTGACAAAGAAGGAATAGATGGGCAGTTTGGCGGTACAGCTCATAAAGGGCGTAAGCAGAATGGTCATCTTTCGATCCCGCTCGCTGGTTAAGGTGCGGGTGGCCATGACCGCCGGCACGGTGCAGCCAAAGCCGATGAGCATGGGCACGATGCTCTTGCCGGACAGGCCGATTCTGCGCAGCAGCTTGTCCATTACAAAGGCCACGCGGGCAATATAGCCGCTGTCTTCCATTAAAGACAGGAAGAAAAACAGGGTGACGATGATGGGCAGAAAGCTGAGCACACTGCCCACGCCGGTAAAGATACCGTCGATCACCAGACTGTGGATGACCGGATTCACATGCAGCTGGGTCAGCGCCGTGTCCGTTAGGGCGGACAGACGGTCGATCCCCAGCTCCAGCAGTTTTTGCAGTCCACCGCCGATTACATTGAAGGTTAAGTAAAATACCAGCACCATAATGCCGATAAAGCAGGGAATGGCGGTATATCGCCCGGTAAGAATGCGGTCGATCTTTTCGCTTCGAATCCGCTCCTTGCTCTCCTGGGGGCGGATCACCGTCTGTGCACACAGCCGCTCGATAAAGTCAAAGCGCATATCCGCGATGGCGGCGCTGCGGTCCAGCCCGCGCTCCGTTTCCATTTGGCGGACAATGTGCTCCAGCATCTCCTGCTCGTTGCGATCCAGCTGCAACTGCTGCAGGATCAGCGCGTCCCCCTCAATGGCCTTGGTAGCGGCAAAGCGTACCGGCAGCCCGGCGAGCGCAGCGTGGTCCTCAATCAGGTGGATTACGGCGTGAATACATCGGTGCACGGCACCGCCGTGGTCGTCTTTGTCGCAAAAGTCCTGCTTCAGCGGCGGCTCCTGCTGCTTGGCCACATGAACGGCGTGGCGAATCAGCTCGTCTACGCCCTCATTCTTGGCGGCGGAGATGGGAATGACCGGCACCCCCAGCATGGCCTCCATGGTGTTTACATCAATAGAGCCGCGGTTGCCCACCAGCTCATCCATCATGTTCAGCGCAATGACCATGGGTATTCCCATTTCCAGCAGCTGCATGGACAGATACAGGTTGCGCTCAATGTTGGTGGCGTCAACAATGTTGATGATGGCCGTGGGCTTATCCTGCAGCACAAAGTTGCGGGAGACGATCTCCTCGCTGCTGAAGGGCGACATGGAATAGATGCCCGGCAGGTCCGTAACCTCCGTGTTTGGGTAGCCGCGAATGGCGCCGCTTTTGCGATCCACGGTTACGCCGGGGAAGTTGCCCACATGCTGCTTGGCACCGGTCAGTTGGTTAAACAAGGTGGTCTTGCCGCAGTTTTGGTTGCCCACCAGTGCATAGGTCAGCACGGTACCGTCCGGTAAGGGGTGCTCGTCCGCTTTGCTGTGGAATTTGCCGTTTTCGCCCAGCCCCGGGTGGTCCTGGTCCTTGGCTCGGTCTTTGAATGTGTGACTGCGGCTGCGGCGCCCAATGGGCTGAATGTCAATTTGCTGCGCTTCTGCCAGGCGCAGGGTCAGCTCATAACCGTGCACCTGTACTTCCATCGGGTCGCCCATGGGCGCCAGCTTGATGACCGTTACCTCTGCTCCGGGGATCATGCCCATATCCAAAAAATGTTGGCGCAGCGCGCCCTCGCCGCCCACGCGCCGGATTACGGCGCTTTTGCCAACTTCCAGTTCTTTTAGCGTCATTGGTCGGTCTCCTTTTCTTCATATATTTCTATCTCTTTACTGTACTGGATTGCCTGGCTGTTAGTCAAGGCTTACCTGTCTGCGGCAGCCAAATTTCTGCCGTGGAAAAGCAAAGAAAAAGCCGCAAGGCCGGGTGGCTTGCAGCTTTTGGCGTCCCGTAGAGGATTTGAACCTCCGGCCTACCGCTTAGGAGAAGCCCCTGAGAGGCATTTTTGACTCCCTGCAAATCCCCGAAAATCCTTGATTTTACTGGCTTTTCCGGGGTTTCACTGTTAGTAAATTCTCGTCTAAAACCTGCTAATTTTTCGTGGTTTTTTCACTTGTTTGAAATGGGAGAGCGTTTTTGGGGGGTGTTTTTTCAAAATTTCTTGAAAAAATTTTTTGCAAACAAAAGGCCGCCTATTTCCCTCGTAATCGAGGTCAATAGACGGCGGGTAGAATTATTCATGTTTTTGGTGTATGCGGGTAGAATTATTCATGTTTTTGGTGTATAATAGAAAAAGACAAATTTGAATTTGTAGAGTACCTATATTACAGAATAACTGATTATAAGACAGATGAACTACAGGGAAGGAGATTCGAGAAAATATGAGCAAAGAGATAAAATGGGCTGTACTGGGAACAGGTGTAATTGCAAATGAAATGGCTGCAGGTCTTCAGAAAATGGGTAAATCTCTTTATGCAGTAGGAAATCGAACCTATGATAAAGCGGTTGCTTTTGCAGAAAAGTATGGTATCGAAAAAGTCTATCCGTCAATCGATGAAATGTTTGCCGATGAAGATGTGGATATTATCTACATAACGACTCCTCATAATACCCATTATGGTTTTATGAAGAAAGCTTTGGAAAATGGTAAACACATCCTGGTTGAAAAATCTATCACTTTGAATTCTTCAGAACTATGCGAAATGATCAGCCTGGCAAATGAAAGAGGCCTTATACTTGCAGAAGCAATGACAATCTGGCACATGCCGATATACAAGGAACTGTGGAAGATCATAGAAAATGGAGAGCTTGGAAAAGTTCAGATGATAACGGTGAACTTTGGAAGCTTCAAAGATTATGATATGAAGAACAGGTTTTTTAATCGAAAATTGGCAGGTGGAGCAATGCTTGATATTGGAGTATATGCCCTAAGCATTGTCCGTAGCTTCATGGAAGAAAAACCCGAAAATCTGATGAGCCAGTGGAAGAGTGCACCGACCGGAGTTGATGAGCAGGCGACTATTCTATTACAAAATGATAAGGATCAGATGGCAACTGTAGCTCTTACCATGCACTCAAAGCAACCTAAACGAGTAATGATAAGTTGTGAAAAGGGCTATATAGAGATAATGGAGTTTCCACGTGCTGATAAAGCGATTATTACAGAAGCCTTAACCGGCGAAAAAAGGGAAATATCAGCAGGGAATACGGCAGATGCTTTGTACTATGAGCTTACAGATATGGAAACAGCAATTAATAGCGGAGATGCTTCTGTTATGAAA
>OJOY01000719.1_pt1 | contig 15433 bp, 10 predicted proteins | sample 1598361 | NCBI WGS metagenome assembly OJOY01 (sample SAMN03922472, study PRJEB24848) | human gut metagenome | isolation source: stool sample | host: Homo sapiens | place: Germany | collected 2010-11 | reverse complement strand
CTTTTTGCGGCTCCCTCTCCTCCATGGGAGAGATTTCCTGCCCTGAGAAAAATTATTGCCGGGAAAATATGTGAAAATACTGGATTTCTTTGTAAAGTCTGTTATAATAGAGGCAGTATGCAGAGAGGGGGAGGATTCCCATGGATCGTAGTGTGGTATTTTTGGATCTGAAGGGCGGCTGCGCCCCCTGTGACAAACCGCTGATGCTGCGGCCGATCCTGTTTTGCCCGGTACTGACCTGGGTGGCACAGGAGTTGACGGTCTGCGGCGCTCAGCGGTTTTTTATTGTGTGTGACGAGGCGTGGCAGGACGAGGTGCGGGAAGTCATGGAGGGCTTCGACACCCGGCTGTTCGCCTCCGCTCAGGAGGCGCTGGCCGATGCAGAGGGTGAGGTCATCGTAGTCCCCGGCCCCGTGGTGCCGGTGTACGGACCGGAGGACAGCCGCAGCGTATACGCCGCCGAGGTCGGGACGCTGAAGGCCCGGCTGGAGAGCGGCATCCCTCTGACGGACTGCCCGGCGGAGGCCTGCGGCATCCGCAGTTTGTGGCAGACGCAGACGCTGCCGCCGGTATTCCGCCCGGTGGCGGATGAGGCGGCGCTCAGTGCCGCCATGCCGTATGCCCGTGAGCTGCTGCTGCGGCGCATGACGGGCGTCACCGTCGTAGACCCCGCCACCACCTATATCGATCCCCGCTGCTCCATCGCTCCCGGCGTGACCCTGCTGCCGGGTACCATCCTCCGGGGCCATACCGCCATCGGCTCCGGCTGCGAGATCGGCCCCAACGCCATGGTGCGGGACTGCATCGTGGGAAAGGACACCACCATCAATGCCTCGCAGGTCAATGAGAGCACCATCGGCAGCCACACCACCGTGGGGCCCTTCACCTATGTCCGGCCCAACTGCTGTATCGGTGACCACTGCCGGGTGGGAGACTTCGTGGAGGTGAAGAACTCCGTCATCGGAGACGGCACCAAGATCAGCCATCTGACCTATGTGGGCGACAGCGACGTGGGACAGCGGGTAAACTTCGGCTGCGGCACCGTCACCACCAACTATGACGGCCACAAAAAGCACCGCTGCACCATTGGCGACGACGTGTTTCTGGGCTGCAACACCAACCTCATCGCCCCCGTCACCGTGGCGGACCGGGCCTACACCGCCGCCGGGTCCACCGTTACCGACGACGTGCCGGAGGGCGCTCTGGCCATCGCCCGTCAGCGCCAGACCAACATCCGGGGCTGGGCGGACCGGCTGCGGAAAACGTGGAAGAAATAACGTGAGTTACGACGGCAGTCGTCTCAATATATATCTGCACCAAGAGAGAGAAATTTTTGGAATATGATAGAAAGCGAGTGTGTAAAACAATGATTTCTCATGGCAAGGACATCAAGCTCTTCACCGGCAACTCCAATCCGGCGCTGGCGGAGGAGATCTGCAAGCTTATCGGCACCAAGCTGGGTGAGGCCGAGGTCAAGTCGTTCGCTGACGGCGAGGCCTCTGTCTCCCTGTATGAGTCCGTCCGAGGCAGCGATGTGTTCCTCATCAACTCCACCTGCAAGCCCGTCAACGACAGTCTCATGGAGCTGCTCATTATGATCGACGCCTGCAAGCGGGCCTCCGCCGGCCGTGTCACCGCTGTGATCCCCTACTTCGGCTATGCCCGTCAGGATCGCAAGGCCAAGAGCCGTGATCCCATCTCCGCCAAGCTGGTGGCCAATATGCTCACCGCCGCCGGAGCGGACCGTGTGCTGACCATGGACCTCCACGCCAGCCAGATCCAGGGCTTCTTTGATATCCCTGTGGACAACCTGCTGGGCAACCCGGTTTTCGTGGACTACTATGCCAAGAAGTTCGGCTCCAAGGCCGAGGATATGGTGGTGGTGTCCCCGGATGTGGGTTCCGTGGCCCGTGCCCGGACCTTCGCCCAGAAGCTGCATATGAACCTTGCCATCGTGGATAAGCGCCGCCAGAAGGCCAACCAGTGCGAGGTGATGAACGTCATCGGCGACGTGGCCGGTAAGGACTGCATCCTCTTTGACGACATGGTGGATACCGCCGGTTCCCTCTGCAACGCCGCCAAGGCCATCGTGGAGGTGGGCGGCGCCAACCGCGTGTTCGCCTGCGCCAGCCACGGTGTGCTGTCCGGCCCCGCTCTGGAGCGACTGGAGGCCAGCAACATCGAGGAGCTGGCGCTGCTGAACACCATTCCGGAGTCCATGGGCGAGGGGTGCAGCAAGATCAAGTATCTGTCTGTGGCCCCCATGTTTGCCGAGGCCATCGAGCGCATCTATCAGGAGATCTCCATTGCCAAGCTGTTCAACTGAGCGAGCTTGTGAGAAACAGGCGGGTGAGGATCACCCGCCTGTTTTTTTGTGGGCTTTTTGCCTCCGGCGGGTGGTTTTTGGCTAATAGCCGGGCTTTGGATAGAAAACGTGTCTCCGGCGGCATACTTTTCCCAATAGTTTTTCTTTTCCTGTCTCTGACGGGTGACTTTCTGCCAATAGCAGCAGAAAGTCACCCGCCGGAGGAAAAAAGGGAACTACCGTCGGGAAAAGTGGGCCGTCGGAGACAAGATGAAAAAGCCATCCACCGCAGAGAAAAGCTTCTCCCATGTCCCCCCCCACGCAAAAAGGAACGTGCCATGGCACGTTCCTTTTTGCAGGTCATTTCTTCGTTTCAGTCGTGATTCGGTTGCTCTCCTGCTTCAGCTTTGCTCCTCAGGGGTGGGGCTGCTGCTGGGTGATGCAATGGATATTGCCACCGCCGAAGGCCACCTCACGGGTCTGCACGCCCACCACCTCACGGTCCGGGAACATCTCCTGCACCTGACGCACCGCCAGCGTATCGTTCTCGTCGCCGTACTGGGGCAGGATCACACCGCCGTTGACAATGAGAAAATTCATATACGAAGCAATACTCACCTCGCCGTTTTCACGGGGGACGGTACCCTCCACGGCGTCGATGGTCTCGGCGCCCTCCAGCCGGCAGGGCTCACGGGTCAGGCACAGCTTATGCACCTTCAGCCGCCGGCCCTTGGCGTCGGTAGCCTGAGACAGGGTGCGGTAGGCGTCCTGCGCCGCCTGATAGAAGGGGTTGTCCTTGTCCTCCGTCCAAATACAGGCCACCTCCCCCGGCGCCACGAAGCAGGCCACATCGTCGATATGGCCGTTGGTCTCGTCGGGGTCGATGCCATCCCGGAGCCACAGCACCTTCTCGCAGCCCAGATACTGGCACAGCTTCTCCCCGATCTCCGCCCTGGACAGATCGGGATTCCGGCCGGGGGACAGCAGACACATCTCCGTGGTCAGCACGGTACCCTCGCCGTCCACATGGATGGAGCCGCCCTCCAGCACGAAGCCCTCGGTGCGGTAGGAGTCCACGTCCGCCATCTCACAGATCTTCTGCGCTACCTGATCGTCCCTGTCCCACGGGAAGTACAGGCCGTCGTACAGGCCGCCCCATGCGTTGAAGGTCCAGTCCACCGCCCGCAGGCCGCCCTGACCGTTTACCAGAAAGGTGGGGCCGCAGTCCCGGACCCATGCGTCGTTGGAGGATACCTCCACCACCCTGATCTCCTCCGGAAGGCGGGCCCGTGCATTCTGATACTGTCCGGCGCTGACGCACATGGTGACCTTTTCAAACCGGGCAATGGCACGGGCCACCTGACAGAAGGTCTCCTGTGCAGGCTTGGCCCCGCTGCGCCAGTTGTCATTGCGCTCCGGCCAGAGCATCCACACCCCGTCCTGGGGTTCAAATTCCGCAGGCATCCGGTAGCCGTCCGCCTTGGGAGTAGAGCCGATGATACGTTTTGCCATATAATGCGTCCTCCTGCAATCAGTGTTGGGGCCGCCGGGCCGCTATGAGCACCTCGCCCAGCAGCACGCTCAGCACGGAACCGACGGTGATGGGCAGCACGCCGGTGAGCGTCTCCCGATCCCACGACAGCGGCACGGCGGTAAAGATGATGGATAGAATGATCAGGGCCATAGGCACATAGGCCAGCCACTTCAGAAAGCCGCTGCGGCCCGGCACCCGGAAGGGGCGCTCCCGGTCCGGGAATTTCCGCCGCAGGGTCAGAAACGCCGGAAACACCGGCAGATAGCTCAGCAGCAGCATCACCAGATTCAAGGCGAAGAAGCTCCAGAACAGGGACGAGTCAGGGCTGAGCCGCTCCATCACCGCCCCCAGCAGGCACACGGCAGAGGCCACGATGCCGCTGGTGACGGCGGAACCCACGGGCATATCGTTGCGCTTCCAGCGCCGGGCGAACACCGCCGGCATATCGCCCCGGTCGGCGGCGTAGGCGGCGGTGGAGTTGACGCCCATGGACCATGAGATCATATTACCGAAGAGCGTCACCAAAAACAAGAGGGCCACCACCCGCACCAGCGTACCGCCGGCCCCGCCGGTCATCAGGGACACGGCATCGATGAGGCCGGAATCCGGGCTGATGTCCCGCACCGGCACGGCGGCGCCGATGCCGAAGGCGGAGAACAGGTAGATGGCGGCGATGACGATGCCACCGGTGACGATGGCCTGTGGGATCTGCCGCCGGGGCTCCTGCATATTGTCGGCGTAGGTGCAGACCACCTCGAAGCCCAGAAAGTTAAAGAGAATGACGGAGATATAGGACAGGCTGTTCAGATCGAAGGACGGCAGGAAGGTCCGGGCCTCCATGCTGTTGACGAAGCCGTTTTTCGACACGTACACGATGCCCAGCACGCCCACCGTCAGCGCCAGCAGGATCTTGATGGCGGCACTGAGGTTCAGGATCAGGATGCTGTCGCACACCGGATAGGCGGCGATCCATGTGACGATCCAGATGAAGGCCAGCTGGATCACCAGCGACCACACCGGGTCGATGCGCCCGCCGAAGATCACCTCCAGCAGCTCCGGGCATACCACCGCCAGAGACGCCATCCACAGTGGGAAATTGATCCAGTAGTACCACGAGGCCCGTGCGCCCCAGCGGGTGTCGGGATAGGCGGTCTGGATCCAGTCGTACAGGCCGCCGTCGCCGGGAAAGGCCGTCCCCAGTTCCGAGGCGATGAGGCCGTAGGGCAGCAGGAACGCTGCGATCATGAACAGCCACCAGAAGTACTGGCTGTTGCCGATGGAGGCCACCGGCGCCGCCGCCTCCGCCACGAATACCACGCAAATGACGGACAGGATCACATCCGCCAAGCGGAATTTTCTGCGGTTTTCCATAGGCCGTCAGCAGTAGATGCGGTCCTGCAGAAACCGCTCCAGTGTGTCCCGTGCGGCGGCGATCTCCAGCTCCGTGTGCTCCGGGCGGCAGCGGGTGAAGTAGACCAGCAGGCCCCGCATGGCCGTCAGGCGGTTGCCGGCCTGCTCCCAGCACAGGGAGGAGGCGGAGTCCGCCACCTCGTCCGTCACGTCCTCGCCACGGGTGGCTGGCAGGCAGTGGAGGAACTTGCAGCCGATGGCCCCCAGCGCCATCAGCTCCCGGTTCACCTGATAGTCGTGGAATACCTGCACCCGCTCCTCCTTGGGCATCTCATTTTCGTACAGGCCGTACCACACGTCGGTGTAGATGAAATCGGCGTCCCGGACGGCGGAGCGGTCATCCGTCACCAGCCAGCTGCCGCCGGAGAGCTGGCAGTTGCGCTCTAAAATGGTCTGATGCTTCTCCGTCAGCTGGTGGCCCGCCGGGCCGTAGTGGACGAAGTGCATCCCCAGCTTGGTGGTGATGAAGCCCAGCGAGGCGCAGACCTGCGTGCCGTCCCCCACGAACACCACCTTCACGTCCTTCAGGCGCTTGCCCTGGGGCAGATGCTCGAAGATGGTACACATATCCCCGATCTCCTGAGTGGGGTGGTTGTAGTCAGACATTCCGTTGAGTACCGGGACGGTGCAGGACTGGGCCAGCTCCACGATGGTCCGGTGCTCGATGACACGGGCCATCACCACATCCACCAGACGGGACAGCACCTTGCCGGTATCCCCGATGGTCTCGTGGCCTCCCAGCTGGATCATTCCCGGCCCCAGATACTGGGCATGGCCGCCCATCTGGCTCATGGCTGTCTCGAAGGAGACACGGGTACGGGTGGAGGACTGCTGGAAGATCATGCCCAGTGTCATGTCCTGCATCAGGGGCGGATAGTACCCGCTGCGGATGGCCCGCTTGATGGCAAGGCTCAGCTCGATCATATCCACCAGCTGCTCCCGTGTGAACTCATTTGTGTCGATGAAATCTTTCACCATAGCTTGCGCTACCTCCTGCGTCATAAAATGGAAACGCCCATAGTTTGCGCCGAAGGAAGCGGAATATGTACGCCATGATGCCCTCTTTTGCAATTTCCCCTTGTTATCTGCGGATAAATGCGATATAATGCCTTGTATTAGTATCAATCGTACCATCGGGCAGTCTGCCCTTTATCCTGAACGGAAAGGAAGAATACTATGATTAAGGTCCAGTCCCAGCGGGGCGAGATCAGTATCAGCAGCGCCGTATTCACCAGCATCACCGGCGCCGCCGCTACCAACTGCTTCGGCGTCAAGGGCATGGCCTACCGCAGCATGACGGACGGCTTGGTCCATCTGCTGCGTCGGGAAGCCATGAGCAAGGGCGTAAAGGTCACCTATAACGAGGATGGCACGGTGTCCATCGAGCTGCACATCATCGTGGAGAACGGTGTGAATATCGCCACGGTATGCCGCTCTATTATGGGCGAGGTCAAATATGTGGTCACCAAAAATACCGGCGTGGAGGTCCGTGAAGTGAATGTCTTTGTGGACTCCATCACCGTGTGATGAACGTCGGTAGGAGGAGAAGCAAGAGCATGACAGAAAAAATCAGCGGCGGCGCCTTCAAGCAGATGGTCGCCTTCGGCGCCGCCTGTATCACCCGTGAAAAGCAGGCCATCAACGACCTGAACGTATTCCCCGTGCCGGACGGCGATACCGGCACCAATATGAGCCTTACCATCCAGACCGCTGCGGCGGAGCTGAAAAAGTGCGAGCCCGCCACGGTGGGCGAGGCCGCCAAGATCACCGCCAGCGCCCTGCTGCGGGGCGCCCGCGGAAACTCCGGCGTTATCCTGTCCCTGCTGTTCCGGGGACTCTCCAAGTCCGCCAAGGGGCTGGAGGAGATGGACGGCGTACAGCTGGCGGCGGCCATGTCCGAGGGCGTGACCACGGCCTACGGCGCCGTGATGAAGCCCGCCGAGGGTACGGTGCTGACGGTATCCCGTCTGGCGGCGGCCAGAGCTGAGGAGGCGGCGCAGGAGCAGAACTGCGCCGAATATGTGCTGGCGGAGGCCATTGCCACGGGCTATGAGACGCTGGCCGAGACCACAGAGATGAATCCGGTGCTGAAAAAAGCCGGGGTGGTGGACGCCGGCGGCAAGGGCTACCTCATCATTCTGGAGGGGATGCTCAGCAGTCTGCGGGGCGAGCCCATGCCGGAGGTGGAGGAGGAGCCGGAGCACGACAAGGCGGACTTTGCCGCCATCGGAGACGAGGACATCACCTTCGCCTTCGACACCGTGTTCATCGTCCGCAAGAACGATCCCAACGTGGATCTGGCCCCCTTCCGGGCCTATCTGGACAGCATCGGTGACAGTCTGGTCATCGGCGAGGACGACGAATCCTTCAAGGTCCATGTTCACACCGACACCCCCGGCGAGGCCCTGACGGCGGCCCAGCGATACGGTACGCTGGAGTTGGCCAAGATCGAGAATATGCGGACCCAGGCCGCCGATCTGGCAGCGGGCCGCAAGGCCCAGAGCACCGACGATCTGGACACCATCGAGGCGGAGCTGGAGCAGGCCGAGCAGGCGGAGGTCCCCGCCGAGAAGCGCTACGGCTTTCTGGCGGTATGCGCCGGAGACGGACTGGCGGCGGCCTTCCGGGATCTGGGCGTGGACCGGGTGGTATCCGGCGGCCAGACCATGAACCCCTCTACGGAGGCCATTCTGCGGGAGGTGAACCACACCCCCAGCGAGATCGTGTTCGTGCTGCCCAACAACAAGAACATCGTCATGGCGGCCCAGCAGTGCGTGGGGCTGACAGAGAAGCAGGTCATCGTGGTACCCACCCACAGCATCCCTCAGGGCATCAGCGCCATGATGAGCGTGGACACGGCGGAGGAGGATCCACAGGCTATTCTTGCGGCCATGACCGAGGCGGCCGCCGCTGTCACCACGGCCCAGATCACCTATGCCGCCCGCAACTCCGACTTCGACGGCTTCGCCATCAACGAGGGCGACTATCTGGCCCTGCTGGACGGCAAGCTCTTCGGCACGGAGCGGGACATCACCTCCCTGCTGACCCGACTGGCGGCGCTGGCGGCGGAGCGGGAGGCGGCCTTCGTCACCCTGTTCTACGGCGAGGGCGTATCGCAGGAGGAGGCCGAGGCGGCGCAGGCCCTGTTCACCGAGGCCTGCCCGGAGACGGAGATCTCCCTCCTCAGCGGCGGTCAGCCGGTGTACTACTACACCATCTCCATCGAGTAAAACCGAGTCTATCGCACCGAAGCATTCCCCGGACAGGACACTGTCCGGGGAATTTTTTCTGCCGGGCGGGGTTCGGGTTTCCCCGGCAGTGGCCGGCATTTTCCGGCAAATGATTTTTCGGTGTGATATTGCAAAACGGTCGCCCTTGTGTTATGATGAGGAGGATAACGTTCCAGCCATTGAACTGGACTCCGTTTCTTTCTCAGCAGACGATCCAGTCCCTGTGAGGGGACAGGTGGAATAGGGTGCAAATCCCTGCGAGTGGGTCACTGTGAAGCCCTCCCGGCGGCAAGTCCGACGGGACGGATAAGTCAGATACACCGGGTCGTCCGCTGCGGTACCTGCCTACACCGGGACTGCCTGCACAAAGAGAACGCCCTTTTATGCGTCCGTGCTGCCGAACCGGCGGCACGGACGCTTTTGCTTTGTGCCATCCGCAAAAGCCGCCCCCGACCCAAGGGGACTGTACGGCAGACGAGAAAATCCCACCGGAGAGGAGGTGAGGGCTGCGGCCTGCACGCAGGGCCGCCGATCCCACTGACACCACGACATATTTGAGAAAAGGAGAAACGAAATGCAGACAAAGATCACGTCGCACGGAAAGAAGCTCCTTGCGCTGATGCTGTCCCTGCTGATGCTGGTGAGCGTCCTGCCGGTCTCGGCATGGGCCGCCGCCAATGCAAAGCCCGAGAAGATCACTCTGGTGGGCAGCAGCGATGCGCTGGAGTACGAATTTGTAGACTATCTGACCTTTGCGTGGGAGGAAATCCCCCACTATAAGGTCTACGTCCCCGCCGGGGCCAAGACGGTCCAGCTCTACGGCACCGTCTATCTGGATAAGGCCGGCAGCTCCGGCAGCGGCTACACGCAGGAGGACGGTCTGAATGATTGGCCGGCTCCCGTGGATTACTGGACGGCAGATCAGGTGGGGTCCTCCTCCCCCTATACCATCGAGACCCGCACCAGCGGCTACGAGAAGAATCTGTCTCTGGTCAAGACCAGCAACTATGCCACCACCAACACCGCCTATATTCTGGAGTTCGTGGAGAAGGACGACTCTCCCGCCGCCCCGGCTCCCGTTCTGACGGCGGATCTGTCCACGGTGGCTGTCACCTACACCTGCGGCGATAGGGCCAATGCTCTGGCGGTGCAGGCCACCGGCAGCGGCACCCTGAGCTATCAGTGGCAGGTGAGCACCACCTCCGCCGCCGACGGCTTCGAGGACATCACCGACGCCACCCAGAGCAGCTACACCCCCTCCACCGAGGCACCGGGCAGCTTCTGGTACCGTGTGGTGGTCACCAACACCGTGGCGGGCAACAAGCCCACCAGTGTCACCAGCGCCGTGGCTCCCGTGACGGTCAACGTTCCGGAGGGGATGCGCCAGGTGAAGATCACCACCTCCAAGGGCCGGGGTACCGGCATGACCCTGACCCTGAAGGATGCTGCGGGCCAGCCCGTATCCATCCCCGCAGACACCAGCGGCAGCTACGCCGTATATGAGTTTCTGACGGCCCCCGGCGTCTATACCTATGAGGCACGGGACACTGTGCGGGGCAGCGAATATCTCCTTGGCACAGGCACCCTCACCGTCACCGAGGGTACCGGTGAGCAGACCTTCGAGCTGTATCTGGTCTATGTCTACGCCGTCAAGAGCGGCTGGACGGCAGACGACTTCACCACCGAGGTCAAGGCCGCCGACGGCACCGTCATGACCCCCGGCGAGCCCCATCAGTTCGCCAGCTATGTGGGCTATCCCTACCTCATGGTTCCCGGCACCTACACCTGGTCCATCCAGCCCTCCGAAGCCAAAGCGGCAGAGGGCTATCAGGCCACTCAGCCTGCCAGCCAGACGCTGAAGACTGCCTCAGGCGCCGCCTTGTGGAGCGCCACCCCGACCCAGATCGTAAACACCGACTTCGTGGTCCCCAAGGGCGCTCATGTCGTTATGACCGGCATTCCCTCCACCACCTATGGGCAGGGCGCTCTCGTTGCCGCCAGCGCCGACCTCACCGGCGATGACAGCGATGTCTACACCTTCCGGCTGGTAGCCGGCAGCAGCTACATCTACCGGGCCACCGGCGATGGGCTTGTCACTAACACCAGTATGTTCAAGTTCGACGGCAGCACCAGCCGTTATGACCTGACGAAAACCATGACTGGCGATCCCAAGGCCATCCTCCGGGACGAGAAAAGTGACGCAGCGGATATCCGCCTCAACGGTGTGGACTACACCGGCAGCGTCGCCCTGACCGTGGGCGGCATGAAGCAGCTGCGCCCCCTGCGTATGTTCCAGATCGCCAACAACAGCAACACCGGCATGAAAGGCTCTACGCTGGAGCCTGTATTCCACTACACGGCACTGGATGTGGACGGCACCAATGTGGTCAGCGTGGATGACAGCGGCCGCATCACCGCCAACAGCGCCGGTACGGCCATTGTTCTGGTGACCTATGACGCCATGTATGTAGCGGATTCCGGCTGGTCCATCAACAAGAACAAGACCTTTGGCGCCATCTGGCCGGAGAACACCGGCGTGGTGGTGGTAGAGGTAGGCGAGAACGCCGCCAACGGCCCGGATGCCAACATGACCATCAACAACGGTGACCGGAAGGTCGCCGGTAACAAGCTGGATGCCGAGGCAGACGTGCTGTACTACACCAATCATAGCGGCTGCCAGTACACCTTCCGGCCCGCCGCCGGCAGCACCGTTACCCTGCTGCGCCCCACCCTCACCGAGACGGCCATGACCTACACCGGCGGCTTCGGCACCGACGGCGTGACCACCAAGGGCGGCGACGTGACTCTGACTCTCACCGAGGGCAAAAACATCGTCAAGATCAGCAAGGATGGCGCCGACACCTATCAGGTCATCACCGCGAAGAAGGCCGGGGTAGTCATCACCAACAAGACCGACCCCACCCGTGATATCCTGCCCGGCGACACCGTCACCGTGCAGCTCACCGGCGTGTATCACCCCGCCAACACCATGGCGAACCTGTATAACCTCTACGCCTACGTCTCTTACACCGATCCCGGCAGCGATGATACCGTCACCGGCTATAAGAACTTCTCCCAGCGTCACCTCTTCGACCGGGCGGACGGCGACAGCTGCCGCACCGTGGAGGTAAAGATCCCCGCCGACTGGGATGCTGATGAGCCCTATGTCCTGACGGACGGCGTTCTCAACTTTCACGGCAACGGCAAGGATATCGGCTCTCACCGCAATTCCCTGCCCGATCTCTCCACCAACGTTCCCTATATCGGCAGCTACAGCAGCTTTGCGCTGGGCGCCCTGCCGGATATCACCATCCCTGTGGTCAAGCCCAATACGGCGGACGTCACCTTCTCCGTGAAGGATGACTCCGGAAACGCCATCGACAGCTGCACCATCCAGTTGACCAACAGCAGCAACGATACCGTCACCATCAACGCCACCGCTGCCTCCGCCACCCGCACGCTGGCCAGCGGCGAGTGGAGCTATGTAGTCACCAAGGAGGGCTATCTGCCCGCTAAGGGTACCCTGACCGTGGTGGGCAGTGAGGATCAGGCCGTGAATGTGGAGCTGCCTCTGGTCACTGCCATTCAGGTCAAGACTCTGCCCAAGAAAACCGTTTATACCGAGGGCGACACACTGGAAGCCGCCGGTCTGGTGGTGCAGGCTGTCACCAAGCGCGGCACCTCTGCCCTGACCTCTGACCAGTACACCCTCTCCCCCACTCTGCTGGAGACCGTGGGTCAGCAGACCATTACCGTGACCTTCGGTCAGCTCACCGCCACCTTCACAGTGACGGTGCGTGAGGACATCGTCACGCTGGAGACCACGCTGGAGGATGGCATCACCCAGCGCAATTCCCGCATGACCTTCGACGTCTTTGCCAAGGACGGCGACGGCAAGAAGCTGCCCGCCAATGAGGTAACGGTGCTCCTCAACGGTGATCCGGTGTCCGTCAATTGGGACGATGACACCAAGACCAGCTATACCCTGCACTTTACCAAGGAGGGCATCAACACCGTCGTTGTCAAGGCCCACAAGTCCTCTGTAACCTATACCATCACCTATGTGAAGGCCGAACCCGGTGATGTGGTGGGCAAGGCTGTGTTCACCGTGGAGGCCCTCTCTCTGGGCGGCGGCTACATCATCGAGCCCTGCTATGTGGACATCATCGAGGGTGAGAACGCCGCTCAGGCGCTGGCCCGTCTGTTGGAGGAGAAGGGCTTCACTTACGACAACACCGGCTCTCTGGAGAGCGGCTTCTATCTGTCCCACATCCAGGGCGATGCGCTGGCGGACATTGATCCCACCGGCGACAGCATCCCTCAGGCCCTGCGGGAGAAGCTGGAGGAGAAGGGCTTCGATATCCAGACCCGGACGGACGAGACCAGTCTGGGTGAGTTCGACTACACCAGCGGCTCCGGCTGGATGTACTGCCTGAAGAACGTATTCCCCAACGTGGGCTTTGCCGATTCCTATCTGTCCGAGGGCGACGTGGTGCGTGTGCAGTTCACGCTGGCCTACGGCTCCGATATCGGTGGGGGTCATGCCATGGGTGCGGGCGGAAGTGCCGGCTATTACGAGGTCGCCAACAAGGACGCCCTGACCCGCCGTGTGGCGGCCATCAACGCCGAGATCGAGGCGAACCCCTACTATCTGGAGCAGAACTGCCTGACCAAGGCCTATGACGCCGCTATGGACGTGCTGACCACTCTGTACGTCTCTCAGGCCGACGTAGATGCCGCTTTGGCGGATCTGCCCGATCCCCCTGTGGGCCACCAGCTGACCGCTGTGGAGAAGGTTCCTGCCACCTGCGAGACCGCCGGTGTAAAGGCCCACTGGAAGTGTGAGGTTTGCGGCAAGCTGTTCAGCGATGCCGAGGGCAAGACCGAGACGACGATGGAGAAGCTGGCTATCCCTGCCACGGGTCACGCCTACGGCGAGCCGGTGTGGAAGTGGAACGATGATTTCACCGCTTCTGCCACCTTCACTTGCGGCAATGATGCTTCCCATGTGGAGACGGTGAACGCTGCTGTTACCAATGAGGTGACCACCGAGGCCACTTGTGAGGCCGACGGCGTGCGGACCTACACCGCCAAGGTCACCTTCGAGGGCAAGGAGTATACCGATACCAAGACCGAGACCCTGCCCGCCACCGGTCATGCCTACGGTGAGCCGGTGTGGAAGTGGACGGATGACTTCAAGGCCACTGCCACCTTCACCTGCGGCAATGATGCCTCCCATGTGGAGACGGTGAACGCAACCGTCACCAATGAGGTGACCACCGAGGCCACCTGCGAGGCCGATGGCGTGCGGACCTACACCGCCAAGGTCACCTTCGAGGGCAAGGAGTACACCGATACCAAGACCGAGACCATTGCGGCTACCGGCCATGCTTACGGTGAGCCGGTGTGGAAGTGGAACGATGATTTCACCGCTTCTGCCACCTTCACCTGCGGCAACAACTCCTCTCACGTGGAGAACGTGACAGCCACCGTCACCAACGCTGTGACCACCGAGGCCACCTGTGAGGTCGACGGCGTGCGGACCTATACCGCCAAGGTCACCTTCGAGGGCAAGGAGTACACCGACACCAAGACCGAGGTCATCCCCGCCACCGGTCACGACACGGAGCTGGTGGGTGCCAAGGATGCCACCTGCACCGAGGACGGCTACACCGGCGACGAGGTCTGCAAGGTCTGCCAGACTGTCGTGAAGCAGGGCGAGGCGATTCCCGCTCTGGGCCACGACTACAAGGATGGCAAGTGCAGCCGCTGCGGCGCTGAGGAGCCTACCACTCCCGTGGAGCCCGGCAAGCCCGAGCAGCCGGAGAAGCCCACCACGCCGGATACCCCCGCCACCGGCGACAGCAGCAACATGACCGTCCTGTGGGTGGTGCTGGCTGTGGCTGGCCTGGGCATCATCGCTCTGGTGGTGCTGCTTGTCACCAAGCGCAGCAAGAAGCAGAACGGCTAAGCGCTGACAAGACTCCTTAATAGTTGAAAAGGTCCCTCCGGCCATGTGACCGGAGGGACCTCTTCTTTCCCTGATTTACCTGAAAGTCTCAGCACAAAGGCCATCCTGCGCCATCGGCGCAGGGTGGCCTTTATCTGTCGGGGAGGGATCAGTCCTTGTGTTCGGCGGGCTTGCAGCGGAAGGTGTAGCAGCCCTCGGCGCAGCGGACGCCCTGGGCGTCCTCCACCCAGACCTGCATCACCACGATCTGCTGCCCCATGCGGACGCTCTCCGCCCGGCAGCGCAGCAGTCCCGGCTGGGCCGGGGCCAGATAATGCAGGTCGTAGTTCACCGTCCGGCAGGTGCTGCCACGGCTGCAGGCCGCCGTTCCCGCCACATGATCCATCATGGCGGCGTAGACCCCGCCGTGGACGATGCCCAGCGGGTTCAGCATCCCGTCGCCTGCCGTCAGTTCCCCCTCGGCCCAGCCGTCACCAATGCCGGTGACGTGGAGCCCCAGCCCGTGGGTGAAGGTGCCGGGCCGGTTGGCAAGCTCCATGACGTCCTGCCAGATCTGTTCCTGTTGTGTCATATGATGCTCCTTTTCCGGGAAAGAAACCGGCTCCCTGCCCACAGGCAGGGAGCCGATGCTCTTACGAAAATGCTTACAGATAGTTCCGCATACCCTCGGTGGCCAGGGATTCGTCCGCCGTGATGGTCACGGTGAACTTGACGCTGTTCTTCTCACTGAAGCGCTCCAGCCAGTTCAGGAACTTCTCCACCGCCATCAGGTCGCTGGTGCCGGCGATCTTGCACAGGTTGTCCACGAAAACGTGGGAAATATCGTAATTGCCCGCATACAGACCGCTGATAAAGCCGCGCAGGCACTCAAAAGAATCCACGGAATATTCGCTGGCGTTCACCAAACGAACGTTATAGCTGATGTTATAGGTCATGTCGGCGCTGGGTTCCATGCAGACCTGTCTCTTATACACATCTGACGC
>OJOY01000699.1_pt1 | contig 15808 bp, 20 predicted proteins | sample 1598361 | NCBI WGS metagenome assembly OJOY01 (sample SAMN03922472, study PRJEB24848) | human gut metagenome | isolation source: stool sample | host: Homo sapiens | place: Germany | collected 2010-11 | reverse complement strand
GGCATAGATAGTGATATCCTTGAGAAAAATGTGTCAACTAATATTGACAATATCAGTGCATATCCAGTACACCTTTAACGCCTTTTGCAAGGTTGTCATTCGTCACGCCGCCATAGATGAAATTTTGAAGATGCGCCGGAGGTGGGAACGGGAAGTTTCCCTTGACTATTTGATGAATGAGAAGTTTGTCCAGCTTGCCGAGCCGGAACAGCTTGAAGAATACCTTTTTACCGCCTGCGGCCAGACCGCCGTTCTGTACCATGCGGAACTTGCCGCTGCCCTTGCCCTTTTGCCGGAGCAGGCACAGGAAGAAATTTTCCGCTATTACTTCCTGCGCCAGCCGCAGAGAGTGATCGGCGTACATATCGGCCGGACACGCAGCACAGCGGGGCGGCATATCTAGCTTGCCTTGCAACGGCTTCGGAAGGAAATGGAGGTGAGCCGGTATGAATAAACTTCTCCCCTATGAAACAATCGTCAAGGCGCATGAGGGCGACCCGGACGCAATCGACACCATTCTTTCCCACTACGCCGGATATATCCGCTACTGTTCCAAAGTACACGGGAAAGTCAACGCCGAGGTTGAGGAATATGTGAAGCAGAAGTTAATTGCCGCACTGTTCAAGTTTCGCTTTGACCGATAGTAAACAGGAAATTAAGGAGGCAAGAGGTTTTATGAAAAATCAGCTTTCAACAGTGACGGAAGTTGTAGTTAGAAGCATCTTTTACATCATCACAAACTATGTATTTGTTAGCATGGGACTGTCGTTTCATACTCATTGGATTGCAATTCTATTTTTACTTTCAATGGTATGGGCTACTATTGACTACGGCAAGTCTGTAAACAAAATAACCGGGAAAAAGGTTATTGCTGAAATACTATGTATATGCTGCATTGCGATAAGTATAGCGATTGCATATTTTGTGGGATATATTCAAGGAGCAATCATTTCCTTTTGAAAACATAACGCAATAACTCTCCGTTTATCATACCAATATGAAATGAGTTTTCAAAACTGAATACCAGCCGCCACCGGCGCGGCCAGCGAAAGCAGTAAGTCTGAAAAAGATTTACTGCTTTTTTTGTTGCCCGGTTCCGCTTCCGGCCATTTCGCCCTGTTCAGATTGTAGTAGTAAGTGAGGGGGAAACTTTTCTGCCCCGGCGTTTGGCATTTTTGATTTTTGTCCGTAGTAAGAAGCAAAGAGAAAATAAGCCGTTCCGTTTGGCAAATTTCAAAGCGCGGTGGTGTAGGGAGTGAAAGGAAAAATTCTCTGCCCCGCCGGTTGCCAAAATCCTGCTACCCGGATTACAGAAGCGAAAGAAATTTTGAAAAATCCCCGTCCAGCGGGTAGCTGGCGGCCTTTGAAATGTATCTTTAGCGGAAAGGAAAAAAGACCGCCCATAGCGAGTCGGAAGCCCTGTCCTGTCCGTTCTATGTACGGAAAAAACCGACAGGGGCAGTCTGCGGCAGTTACAGAGCAAGTTTCTACCACGGTGCCAAAATCCGCAATTCTGCGGTTTTGCCCCTCGCGGGAAACTTGTTGGGGAGTGCCTTCCCCAAACCCTGCTATGGCGGCTTGCGCCGCAAAAATATTTCCGTCCGGCAGGCCATTTTTTGCGAGAACTGCCCCGGAAATACCTAACAGACCAGCCTATTTTTTGTGATAAGTGAAAGGAGGTTTACAGCCCATGCCGAAGCGATACAACACACCCCACCGCAGCCGCGTTGTGAAAACCCGGCTGTCCGAAGAAGAATACGCCGACTTCACAGCGCGGCTTGCGCCCTATGGTATCAGCCAGTCCGAATTTCTCCGGCAGGCGATACGGCGCACCGCCATACGCCCCATTATCCATGTGTCGGCGGTCAATGACGAACTGCTTTCCGCTGTCGGGAAACTCACAGCCGAGTACGGCAGGATCGGCGGCAACCTCAACCAGATTGCCCGGTATCTGAACGAGTACGGCGTACCCTATAACGCGCTGTCCGGCGAGGTACGCGCCGCCATAGCCGACCTTGCCACCCTCAAGTATGAAGTCCTCAAGAAAGTAGGTGACGCGGTTGGCAACACTCAAGCATATCAACTCTAAAAACGCCGACTACGGAGCCGCCGAACAATACCTGCTGTTTGAACATGACGAGTTTACCATGAAGCCTGTCCTTGATGAAACCGGCAGGCTTATCCCCCGCGAGGACTACCGGCTGTCCACGCTGAACTGCGGCGGCGAGGATTTTGCCGTTGCCTGTATGCGGGCAAATCTCCGCTATGAGAAGAACCAGCGGCGGGAAGATGTGAAAAGCCACCACTATATCATCAGCTTTGACCCACGGGACGGCCCGGACAACGGTTTGACCGTAGACCGGGCGCAGGAGTTGGGCGAGAAGTTTTGCGCCGAGCATTTCCCCGGCCACCAAGCCCTTATATGCACCCACCCGGACGGCCATAACCACAGCGGCAATATCCATGTGCATATCGTCATTAACAGCCTGCGGATTGAGGAAGTGCCGTTCCTGCCCTACATGGACAGGCCAGCCGACACGAAAGCCGGTTGCAAGCACCGCTGTACCGACGCGGCCTTGCGCTACTTCAAGTCCGAAGTCATGGAGATGTGCCACCGGGAGGGGCTTTACCAAATCGACCTCTTGAACGGCAGCAAGAACCGCGTGACAGACCGGGAGTATTGGGCGCAGAAAAAGGGACAGGCCGCGCTGGACAAGCAGAACGCCCCCATGATTGCAGGCGGTATCACGCCCCGGCAGACCAAGTTTGAAACGAACAAGGAGAAGCTGCGGCAGACCATACGCGCCGCGCTGTCTGCGGCGACCTCATTCGAGGACTTTTCCTCTCTGCTGCTGCGGGAGGGCGTGGCCGTCAAGGAGAGCCGGGGGCGGCTTAGTTACCTCACGCCGGACAGGACAAAGCCCATTACCTCCCGCAAGCTGGGCGACGACTTTGACCGCGCCGCTGTCCTTGCCGTTTTGGAGCGGAACGCCGCCAGAGCCACAGAAAAGGCCGCAGCCATACCCGAATATCCCCGGCATGGGAAAACCGGCATACAGCCCACAAAAGCCCCACAAACCGCCCCGAAACAGGACGGTGTGCAGCGGCTTGTGGACATTGAGCAGAAAAAGGCCGAGGGCAAGGGCAAAGGCTACGAGCATTGGGCGAAGATACACAACATCAAGCAGATGGCCAAGACGCTGAATGTGTACCAGCAGTACGGCTTCACTTCCCCGGAGCAGTTGGAAGCTGCTTTTGATACCGCCTATGAGGAAATGCGCCAGACCAGCGGCGAACTGAAAACGCTGGAAACGAAGCTGCAAGGGAAAAAGGAGTTGCAGCGACAGGTACTTGCCTACGCCAAGACCAAACCCGCCCGCGACGGCCTGAAAGCGCAGAAATCCCCCAAAGCCCGCGAAGCATACCGGCAGGCGCATGAGAGCGACTTTATCATAGCCGACGCAGCCGCCCGGTATTTCCGGGAGCATGGCATTACCAGGCTGCCCGCCCGGAAAGCGTTGCAGGACGAGATCGAGCAGCTTGTTTCCAAGAAATCCGGCCTGTATAACACCTACCAAGAGCAGAAGCAGCGGTTCAAGGAGTTGCAGACGGTCAAACGGAACATCGACCAGATTTTGCGCCGGGAGGAACCCCACCGCAGAAAGGAGCAGAGCCATGAGCGATAACCTGCCCCGCATGGACTACCGCCAGCACCGGCGGGCGCGGCGGCTGGTGCATGAGTGCTGTAACTACGACGGGGGGAACTGCCTGCTGTTAGACGACGGGGAGCCTTGCGTGTGCGTCCAGAGCATTTCCCTTTCCCTCATGTGCCGCTGGTTCCGTGTGGCTGTCCTGCCTCTTGACGGGGAGCTGGCCGTAGCCCTTTTGTACCGGGGGAGCCGGAAATGCTGCGCCGTCTGCGGCGCGGCCTTTGTCCCCAAATCCAACCGGGGAAAATACTGCCCCGACTGCGCCGGACGCATGAAGAAAATCAAAGCCGCCCAGAGAAAGCGGAAACAAAGGCAGAAATGTCACGCTTTAGACCCTTTCAAACCCGCATAAATCAAGGCTTTTTTCGTGGGTGTCAAAGGGTGTGCGATACATTTATCCTTTTCCCCCGGAAACGGCGTTCTAAATGCGTACAAACCGCCAAAATCAACCCGAACACAGGGAGGTGATCCTATCGCTGATTATATCACGGCAGACACGAAGCTGCCCGCCTATCTGCCTTACCCCCGTTTCCTGCTGAAAATGGAGATTTCCCAGACCGCCAAGCTGCTGTATGCGCTGCTGTTAGACCGCTCCACCCTCTCCCAAAAGAACAAGTGGCAGGACGACGAGGGCAGGATTTATATTATCTATCCCATCGCGGAGATAGCCGAAATACTGGATAAGGGCAGCACCACCATAAAGGGGGCGCTCAATGAACTGGACATGGCGGGGCTTTTGGAACGGGAACGGGGCGGCTTCTCCGCACCGAACCGACTGTATGTGAAAGTGCCGCGTGTGCCACAGGTACAGTTTTCCGACCAACTGATGGCCGGAAAACCGACCCTCATAGAGCCGGAAAACCGACCTACTGATGGTCAGAAAACCGACCTTATAATGGTCGGAAAACCGTCCCCTAACCAAACTACTATAAACAACCTTACAGAGAACCAAACAAAGGGAGTGAGTGGGGAGCCGCCCGCGCCCTATGGCCGATACCAGAATATTTTTCTGTCACAGACCGAATACGACGAGTTGCAGGCAGAGTACCCCGACAGGCTGGAACGGTTCATCGAGGAAATGAGCCGCTACCTTGCCGCCAGCGGGAAAAGCTACCAGAATTATGCCGCCGCCCTGCGGATATGGGCGGGGAACGACAAAAAGGGCGCCCCGAAAAAGGGCATCCCTGACTACTCATGCAAGGAGGGCGAGAGTTTATGAAGAACGAAATCAACGCTGTTTTGGAAAATATGACGGCTGCCACCCCAGAGCCGGAGGACTACACCGGCGAGGACGGTTTACTGTACTGTGGCAAGTGCCGCAAGCCGAAAGAAGCCTATTTTGCGCCGGACAAGGCCGCTATCTTTGGGCGCGACCGCCACCCGGCAGAGTGCGACTGCCAGAGAGCCGCCCGCAAGGAACGGGAGGCCGCCGAGAAGCGGCGCAGGCACCTTGATACCGTGGAAGAACTGAAACGCCGGGGCTTTACCGACCCCACCATGCGGGACTGGACTTTTGAGAACGACAACGGCAGGAACCCGCAGACCGGGATTGCCCGCCGGTATGTGGAACACTGGGAGGATATGCGAACCGACAATATCGGCTGCCTGTTCTGGGGCGGCGTGGGAACCGGGAAAAGCTACCTTGCGGGCTGTATCGCAAACGCCCTTATGGAGAAAGAAATCCCCGTCCACATGACGAACTTTGCCCTTATCCTCAATGACCTTGCCGCCAGCTTTGAGGGCAGGAACGAGTACATTTCCCGCCTTTGCCGCTATCCGCTGCTTATCCTTGACGACTTCGGCATGGAGCGCGGGACGGAATACGGGCTGGAACAGGTTTTCAATGTGATTGACAGCCGTTACCGCAGCGGCAAGCCGCTGATCGTCACGACCAACCTCACGCTGGACGACCTGCGAAACCCGGAGGACACCGCCCATTCCCGGATTTATGACCGGCTGCTTTCCATGTGCGTCCCGGTACGCTTTACCGGCGACAACTTCCGGCAGGAAACCGCACAGCGGAAAATGGAGAGCATGAAGAAACTGATTACCGACTGAAAGGAGTATTGCCTATGGCAGATAACAAGCAGCACGACACCCGCACCGCTCGCCGCCCCGACTGCGTGACGGAAATCCGCATGGGCAATTCCGTCCTTGTCGTGTCCGGCTATTTCAAGAAAGACACTACCACCACCGCCGCCGACAAAATGGCGCGGGTACTGGAAGCGGAAGCCGCTGTTACACAGGAGCCTACTTATCCGGCGTGAGCCGGAGCATGAGGAAAGCGGCCATGCCGGGGAGCGTGGCCGCTGTAAATAGGCTTCTAAACACAGATTTTAGAACCACGGAGAAGTTTCGCCCTTAAATTGCGGAACAGAGCCATTTTGATAAGGGTCATAGTTATTGATGTTGCAACCGAACTCTTTGAGAAACAGGATTTTATCATCATTTGTCCATTCAACAAGGGAAATCCCGTCAAAGGCTTCAACCTTTCCGTCGTTCATCTGATTTTTGAAGTACCATTCAACCATAGTTTGATTGGCTTTGTGGAAGAACTGCTTTATATCCCATTGAAGCACAGTGCCACGGGTATTCCATTCGTCAAACCAAAGTTTGATTTTTGCAGAGCCGTGATATTCCGGCCCCCAGCTTTCAATGTAGGTGGCATTATCTGAAAACATCTCGGCTATACCCAAATCTTTCTTTTGCAGCCACATATCAAACCACCGGCGAATGATTGTTTCACGAGTTTTCATAACAGACCTCTTTTCATTGTGGAATTATAGAAAAGTATATCATAAACCATTCAATGCGGCTACTGCCAATCGGATATAGTCGTTGATTGCTACACAAAAACCGGCGATTTGACAAGCTGTAAAGAAGCAGATTTGACACTTTTGCTGCTATACAACCAGCCCTGTTCCGTGGTACAATGAAACCACGGAATAGTGGGGCTGGCTGTCGGAAACGGAGGATTTTATGTTAAGACAAGCCACCCAAAACCTCATTACCGCCCTTTATCCGAGATTGTCCCATGAGGACGAATTGCAAGGTGAGAGTAATTCCATATCGAACCAAAAAAGGATACTCGAAGCCTTTGCAAAACAGAATGGCTTTACTAACCTGCGCTGGTACACTGACGACGGCTATTCCGGCGCGAACTTTCAAAGGCCCGGTTTTCAAGCCATGCTTGCAGACATTGAAGCCGGGAAAGTGGGTACGGTCATCGTCAAGGACATGAGCCGGTTAGGGCGTAACTACTTGCAGGTAGGGTTTTACACGGAAATGCTGTTCCCTCAAAAGGGTGTGCGTTTTATCGCTGTCAACGACAATGTGGACAGCGCAAACGGCGGCATGGACAACGATTTTACCCCTCTGCGAAATCTGTTCAACGAATGGCTGGTGAGAGATACGAGCAAGAAAATCAAGGCAGTAAAACGAGCAAAAGGCATGAGCGGCAAGCCCGTTACCAGCAAGCCGGTATATGGCTACCTCATGGACGAGGACGAGAACTATATCGTTGACGAGGAAACCGCGCCGGTAGTCCGGCAGATATACCAGCTTTGCCTTGCCGGGAACGGTCCGACCAAGATTGCCCGAATGCTTACGGAGCAGCAAATCCCCACGCCGGGAACGCTGGAATACCGCAGGACGGGCAGCACCCGCCGCTACCACCCCGGCTATGAGTGCAAATGGGCGACAAACACCGTTGTTCACCTGTTGGAAAACCGGGAGTACACCGGCTGTCTGGTAAACTTCAAGACGGAGAAGCCCTCTTACAAGACCAAGCACAGTGTAGAGAACCCCGTGGAGAAGCAGGCCATTTTCCCGAACCACCATGAGCCGATTATCGACACGGAAACATGGGAGCGCGTGCAGGAGTTACGCAAGCAGCGCAAGCGCCCGAACCGCTATGATGAAGTGGGGCTGTTCTCCGGTATGCTGTTCTGCGCCGACTGCGGCCATGTGATGTACCAGCAGCGGTATCAGAACAAGAACCGCAAGCAGGACTGTTACATCTGCGGCAGCTACAAGAAGCGCACCCGCGACTGTACGGCGCACTTTATCCGCACCGACCTGTTGACCGCCGGTGTCCTCTCCAATCTCCGGCAGGTAACGGAATACGCCGCCAAGCATGAGAGCCGTTTTGTGAAGCTGCTTATCCAGCAGAACGAGATCGGCGGCAAGAGAAAGACCGCCGCAGCCACGAAGCAGCTTGAACAGGCGCAGGAGCGCATTTCCGAAGTGAGCCGCATAATCAAGCGGCTTTATGAGGACAATGTGAACGGCAAAATCAGCGACGAGCGTTTCATGGAACTGTCGGCAGACTATGAGCAGGAGCAGCGGGAACTGAAAGACCGCGCCGCCGCTTTGCAGGCCGAACTGGACAAGTCGCAGGCCGCCACCGTCAACGCGGAAAAGTTTATGGGTATCGTCCGAAAGCACCTTGCCTTTGAGGAATTGACACCCACCCTCTTGCGGGAGATGATTGAGAAAATCGTCGTGCATGAGTGCAGCTATGACGAGAACGGCACCCGCAGGCAGGACATTGAGATTTATTACAGCTTTGTCGGCAAGATTGACTTGCCCGAAGCCTAACGCCCGACCTATCCGACACAATGCGCAAGTGCCGGATAGGAACGGCAAAAATTTTTACACTTCTATTACTTCTTTATAGCACATCAGTAAAGTCCCAGGGAATGAAGCAGTTCATGGCTAATTAGTTGGAACAAAAAACGAAAGGAAGAGCACAATCCAGACGGTATCAGCGGCAGGCTACAAGAATAAATTGTGATTTCACAAGATTGGTGCTATAATAAGAGAAAAGTTCCTGCCGGGGCAGCCGCCCCGGTGGTATGGATAGAAAGGCAGGAAAACAATATGCACATCAGCTATAAACCACTCTGGCACACACTGTTAGAGCGTGATATGAGAAAAGAGGATTTAAGGCTTGCCGCTGGTATGACAACAAATATGATTGCCAACATGAGCAAAGAGGGAAAGCACATCAGCATGGATACATTAGCCCGTATCTGCGAAACGCTGAATTGTGAGATTACCGATGTGATTGAGTTAGTACCAGACGAGCCTGCTTCCACAGGAGGTAAGGAACATGAGCGAATTGAAACCAAGAATAACGGAAAACGGAATTGATTATATCCTTGTCGGAGATTACTACATTCCAGGCTTGAAACTGCCGGAGGAACACCGCCCTATCGGAAAGTACGGACGGATGCACCGGGAATATTTAAGGGAAGTCCACCCAGCCAGATTGAATACATTGATACTGACCGGGGAATTGTGGACATATCTTGCAGACCTGAACGAACAGGCACAGGAACGGTTAGACACCATCATGGAGCAGATGAAAACTGCCGAGGGCGTAACCGAGGAATTGAAGCGTACCCACCAAATGGAATGGGTGCAGCGTTGCAATAACATTCATAACCGGGCAGAAGAAATTGTTTTGCATGAGATGATTTATTCATAACGGGAGCAATTAAATCGGAGGTATATAAGATGATTGAAATTGTATTTGGTGAAAGTGCCTGTGGAAGTTTGAAAATTGCCCAAACTTACGGCAAGGGAAAGTATAGAGGAAGTGCTGTTTCAATATTTATGAGGCATGAAGACGGGAGTGTTCCATCTTCAGATGAAATGAAAAAAGCACAGCTTCAAGCACAGGAACAAGAACGCATTGCTTGGGAGAATGCTATTCCATTGGGAGGCAAGAGCTGTGATGTTTATTGTTTTGATATGGCTCTTAGTGTGGGAGATATTTCTGATAATGGAATTGGCGAACAGCGGAAAAATGTTTTCAAGAAAATGCTGTCTGTCTGCTTTGTAGAGGATTTAGATTATCAGGTTGAAGAAAAAATACAGAAAATTAAAACTACATTGACCTCAGTGATTGAACGATATGTAGCTGGGGAAGAAATTCGCATTTGGTATAGCTATAATCCAGATGAGCTTTGTGGTATGTATTGGCTTATGAAACAACTTCAACCCTTAAACTGCCAGACAACAATTTATTTGGTTAAGTTACCTACATGGGAATATGGAAAAGAAAATACTATGACATCCAAAATAGCATGGGGCGAGGTCTCTCCTGGCGAATGGGGAAACTATATAACTCTACAAGAGAAAGCTAATCCTGTATTTCTTTCAGCTTGTGCTATGAAATGGAATCAACTTCAAAATGAAAATGCACCTTTGCGTGCAATGTTAAATGGTAAATTGCAAAGCGTTTCAGAAGATATATATGATAGTTTCATTCTTCGTGAAATTGCGGAACAGCCAGAGCAATTCAAAATGGCTATTGTCATAGGTAATGTTTTAGGAAAATATCAACTTGGAATTAGTGATGTATGGATTTCCAATCGCATTGATAAAATGCTTGAAGATGGTGTGTTGGAAATTATACAGGACGCACCAAAGGGAGAAACAAATTATCGCCGAATATTAAGAAAACGAATGAAGTAATAACCACAGCACAAACCGCTGCTACATGGAATCCAACAAACCATGCAACAGCGGTTTTCCTTTACCGTTTTTTCCTCTGGTTGATAGGCGTTCCCGTTTTCTTTGATTTTTGGAGAATCCGAATAAGCCAGCGAAATTCTTCATCTGACAGATTTTTATAGTTGATACCGAGCTGCTTGCAGTAAAGCACTGCCAGTTTTTCCAAACGGCTGCCCTTGAAATTTTCGACCGCTTCCAGATTTTCTTTCAGTTCATTGGCAACAGTGGTCTGGGGCGCACTCTCACTATCCTTTTTATGGGTTTCCCGAATATCCCGGATAATCAGGTTTAGGTCATCCAGAACCATGTGGCTGAAATATTCATCATCACTGATATGGGCGGCTTGCAGCACTTTCAAATGTGGGTCATCTTCGCCAGGGCGATACCGTTCTATGATTTCATGCCGGACAGTATCGACAAGGGTGTTGAGGTTTTGAATCTGCATGGTGGCAATCCCATCCACATAAATCTCAATGTCCGCAAGAAACTTGATAAAGTCCTTATGGGTGGCAAGTTCGCAGAGCAGACGGTTGTTAATCCGACCGCTTTTCAGAAGTGCAACCATCTCATCATTCAAATGCAGCTCCGTCAATGGTGTGTTGATCTGCTCCCGGTTTTCTGTCCGGCACAGCAGATAATCAACGGAAACCCCATAGAAGTCTGCCAGCGTGATAAGGTTGCCATGATTGATTTCCTTAAAATCTTCTTTTTCATAACTGCCAAGGGCTGATTTAGAAATACCCGTTAGTTTTGATAGTTCTTCCAGATTTAAGCCTTTGTCCTTGCGGAGTTCCCAAAGGCGTTCCTGTATGCTTGTTGCTCCTTTCATGGGCACACGCTCCTTTCCAACGGTTTCATTGCTGCCGCTTATCTGGATTATATCACACTTTCCGTAATCGTGGAAATTTCTGATTTTTACCCTTAATTCCTACTTTGTGGACATACGGCACAGGGCACAAAAATGTTCTATGATACAGGTAGTTCATCGATGGATTATTCCAATCGAATGACCAGCCTGTGTGGGATATGCTTCCCCGGCGATGTAGCGCCATGACTTTTGGCAGGGATATGGAGGAACCCTGACCGAAACGAGCGTACCAAAGGGAGCGATACGCCGCTGTGAGATTCAGGGGAGGAACGACACCGGGGAGAACTGGCGAACTGACACCGAAATGATACCGAAACACGACAATCTGATAGGGGGATAGTCTACCCTATCGCTGATACTTCGGGAGATTTTAAGCGGCTCTATGGCTGTAATTTTGCCGAAAATCGCCCCGAGACCATACACTAAAACGGGAGGAAACACAATATGCCGAGAATGAGCAAAAAGAGGAAGCATGAGCTTTCCTTTTACCTCAATGACCGGGGGCGTGTCACTTACAACGAATTATGCCGGAAATGCCAGCATGGGTGCAAGCAGAGCTTCCGGGCGGTTGTGATTGACTGCCCCTGTTATTTATCCAAACGAGCAAAGAAAAAGGAGGAACACACCGAATGAATTTTGAATTTATGACGATAGACACACCATTGCCGCCCTGTATGCCATTTCCCAGAGCGTTGACAGGATTTCCAGTCAGCAGCACCGCAAAGGTCATGTACTGCCGGATGCTGGACGCTATGCTATCCAAAGGGCAGGAGGACGAGAACGGAATCCTGTTTGTCTGCTTCCCTGTCACAGCCATTGCCGCAGTCCTGTCCCGCAGCCCCATGACGGTCAAGCGTTCTCTGAATGAACTGGAAACCGCCGGACTTATCATGCGGGTGCGTCAGGGCATTGGAGAACCAAACAGGATTTATGTGCTGATACCGGGAAAGGAGGACGCTGCCCTTGCCTGATACCTCAAAGCTGGAAAAACTCAATCGGGAGTTGGAAAAAAGCGAAAAGAAACTGCGGAAAGCCATCAATGATGAAAAGGCATTGCAGCACCAGTTGAAGCAGCTTACCCGAAAGGAACGGACGCACCGGCTCTGTACTCGTGGCGGTATGCTGGAAAGTTTTCTGCAAGAGCCGGAACGCCTGACAGATGATGATGTCATGCTGTTGTTGAAACTCATTTTTCACAGGCAGGACACGCAGGAACTATTGAAAAAACTGCTGGAACGGGAGAAGCCGGAAACCCCTTAGTTTACTAAGGGCGCAATTATACACCACCCAGAGGTTGGTGCATTGCGTTCTCCGAAGGCTCCTCGCCGGAGGGCTGTGATTTTCCGCAGTCATGGTCTGCTCCAAATCATACAGGGGACGCTACGCTTCCCCTGCGCTGGCTGTCGCCAGCTACCCTTTTGTGGACTTGCCGCCCGGAAACACCTTGCGCTGCAAGCTGTTCCCGTCCAGCAAGTTTTATCAGTCGAGCTATCCTTATCTACGGTAATTTAGTATAATAAGGTCAAAAAACAGAACGCTATCATTGTGCAACCGATATGCAACTGATAATTGCTTGATAGTTGGTGGTAGCAACACGGTAATTCAGATAGAATAAAGCCAACAAAGAAAGGAGGTCATCCAAATGTTAGTAAACATCATTATGATTGTAGTCGGAATAGTTTTCTCATGTATCTTTGTCGGCTTGCTTACCGTTGTTATTCGTGCATTACTTAAATATATCCGCACAGAGGAATAAAGCCGACAGCAACATTAGGAGGTGGTCAAATGAAAGTAAGCGTATTTATGATAATAGTTGGAATAATTTTCTTATGTATCTTTGTTGGTTTGCTTACCCTTATTGTTCGTGCATTACTCAAATATATCCATTCAAAAGATGTACGGCAGGAAAAATCCGTAGTGAGGAAATCGTTGGGTGAAGCACTCAAAGTACACAGAACACAGTGCAAAATGACGCAGGAATTTGTTGCTGAAACGATTGGTGTTAGCAGGCAGGCTGTTTCAAAATGGGAAAATGGAACATCCGACCCTTCCACATCAAATCTTTTTGCACTTGCAAAACTTTACGGTATTTCTGTTGAAGAATTACTAAAAGAAGTTGAATAATCTTCATACAGATATTTTATTTCATCTTCGAGCCATCCTGACCCGAACTTTCAAAACTGAATACCAGCGGCCCACCGGCACCACCGAGCAGGAAATCATTGAACGGTTTCCTGCTTTTCTTTTACCCAAAATGCGGTGGCAAACCACCACCTCATCCAATCACCCACAGGAAGGAGGAAGCCGTTATGCCCTGTCCCCACCACGATATAAAAATCGTCCAGCGCAGCAACCGCCAGTCAGCCGTAGCCGCCGCAGCTTACCAGAGCGGCGAACGGCTGTTTTCTGAGTACGACCAGAAGCAGAAATACTATTCCGAGAAACGAGGAATTGTCCACACGGAAATCATGCTGCCGCCCCACGCACCGCCGGAGTACGCAGACCGCAACATCTTGTGGAACGCTGCCGAGACACAAGAAAAACAATGGAACTCCCAGCTTGCCCGCAGGATCGTACTTGCCATACCGAGGGAAATCCCCTCGGAGCAACACGCCGACCTGATCCGGGACTATTGCCGGGAGTTTTTTGTTTCCAAAGGCATGATTGCCGATTTTGCCATTCACGATAAGGGGGACGGGAATCCCCACGCCCACATCCTGCTGACCATGCGGGCAATGGACGAAAACGGGAAATGGCTTCCCAAGAGCCGGAAGGTTTATGACCTTGACGAGAACGGCGAGCGTATCCGGCTCCCGTCCGGGAACTGGAAAAGCCACAAGGAGGACACCGTAGACTGGAACGACCAGAAGTACGCCGAGATATGGCGGCAGGGCTGGGCGGCTATCGCCAATCGCTATCTGGAAGCCAATGACCGCCCGGAACGCCTTGACCTTCGTTCCTATGAACGGCAGGGGCTTGATAAAATCCCCACCGTCCACATGGGGCCAGCGGTCAGCCAGATGGATAAGAGACAGATACAGACCAACATCGGCAACTTGAACCGGGACATCAAAGCCGCCAATTCCCTTATGCAATCTATCCGGCAGATGGTACGCCACCTGAAAGGCTGGATTGCAGACCTGAAGGAGAAAAAAGCCGCCCTGCTGGAAGCCTTGCAGGAAGCGAAGAAACCCACCCTGCCGGAGCTGCTGGGCAAATATCTGGATTTGCGCCGGGAGGAGCGCACCAGCTGGACGAGCAAAGGCCAGCTCAAAGGCACTGTGAACGACTTCAACAAGGTCATGGACGCTATCCGCTATCTGCGGGAAAAAGAGCTGTCCACCGTGGAGAGTTTGGACACCTATCTGGATACCGTCAGCGGGCAGGCCGTTTCTATCCGGGCAGAGATGAAGCCGAAGGAAAAGCGCATGAAAGAGATCGACACCATGCTTTCCCATATCGCCAACTTTGAAGCCCACAAGGCAGTTCATACAGAATATGCCGCCATCCGGTTTAAGAAGCCAAAGGAACAGTTTGCCGCCGCCCATCGGGGCGAGCTGGACGCATACAATGCCGCTGTCCGCTATTTCAAGGTGCATTTGGAGGGAACCAAGTACAGCACCAAGAAATTGAACGAGGAACGGACACAGCTTGCCGGAGAGGTGGCCGAGTACAGAGAACGCCTGTCAGCGGTGCAGGAGGATGTGAAGATTCTCCGGGATGTGCGTCACTGGCTCAATCAGGTGCTTCCGTCCGAGCAGTACCGCCAGACAGCCGAACCGGGCAAGAAACCGTCCATCCAGCAGGCAGTCAAAGGCAGGGCGCAGCGTATCCGGGAGGAACAGGGCGAGAAACGCCAGCAGCCCCGCACAGAGAAAAAACAGGATATGGAACTTTAACAGGCGCTTGCCATTTTCTTTTCGAGAATGACAGACGCTTTTCTTATTTTCAAGAGGATTTAGTTGAATGTATTTGAAGCTGTCAAGCAGTCTGTTACCACCCGGCAGGCTGCCGAGCATTTCGGAATCCGGGTGGGACGAAACGGGATGTGCGTCTGTCCCTTCCATGCCGACAAAAACCCAAGCATGAAGGTTGACCGGCGCTTTCACTGTTTCGGCTGTCAGGCAGACGGGGATGTGATCGACTTTGTTTCCCGTCTGGAAGCTGTCAGCCCCAAGGAAGCCGCCCTCATACTGGCACAGGCGTTTTCTGTCCCCTATGAGAACAGGGAGCCGCCCCACAGGAGCCAGAGGAACCCCCGGCAGGAAACCCCTGAACAGCGGTTCCGCCGTATGGAGCGTTACTGCTTCCGGGTGCTGTGTGATTACCGAAACCTGCTGTGCCGCTGGAAACGGGATTATGCCCCCAAGACGCCAGACGAGGATTTCCACCCGCTCTTTGTGGAAGCCCTGCAAAAGCAGGACTATGTGGACTATCTGCTGGATGTGCTGCTCTCCCCGGACATGGAGGAACGGGCAGCCCTTATCATCGACTGTGGAAAGGAAGTGAGCAATCTTGAAAGACGAATGGCAGAGCTTGCCGCCGGAGATACGGCAGGCCGCAGAACAGACCATGCAAGAATCACCGCCGCCCCGGAGCGTTGAGGAAGTCAAAGCCATGCTGGAAAGCACCGAGAAAGGCGGCGTCCGCAACAGTATCCGCAACTGCCTGACCCTGTCTCTTATACACATCTCCGAGCCCACGAGAC
>OJOY01000665.1_pt1 | contig 16566 bp, 13 predicted proteins | sample 1598361 | NCBI WGS metagenome assembly OJOY01 (sample SAMN03922472, study PRJEB24848) | human gut metagenome | isolation source: stool sample | host: Homo sapiens | place: Germany | collected 2010-11 | reverse complement strand
CGTTCTTTCCCTGCTGCCGCAGCACTTCGAGGTTTTCCTCCACCGTGTCAAGCTCCGCTTGCAGGATGCGCTGCTGCAACTCCGGCGACTGCGGTATCTTGCCGAACTGGTCGTGCGACATGATGACGCAATCATAGTCATTGTTTCGGATGTTGTTGAAGAACCGCACACGGTTGACGGTCGAGAAGTCCTTTTCCGAAGCGTAGAGAATACGGGCGTTGGGATATGCCGCCTGATAGGTAGCTGCGATCTCCGCTACATTGGCTTTCAGCCCGATAATCATCGGCTTGTGCGCCAAGTTCAGACGCTTCATCTCATGCGCAGCGATACACATTATCAGCGTTTTACCGGTTCCGACCTCGTGGTCACAAATTCCACCGCCATTCTGTTTCAGCATCCAGACGCAATCCTTCTGCGACGGATAAACGCTTTGAATACCACGGCTTGCCAATCCTTTCAGATTGAGGTCGGGGAAGGTCTGGTGCGAGCCGTCATACTTCGGTCGCACGAAACAGTTGAACTTGCGGTTGTACATCGTCGTCAGCCGTTCCTTGAACTGCGGCGACTGCTCTTCCAACCATTCCGAGAATCCGTTACGGATTTCGTCAATCTTGGCATTGGCAAGTTGTATGCCCTCGCTGTCACGCACCTTGATGTCATTGCCGTTCTCGTCCTTGCCGATGGACTTCATCATATCAGGGCAGGTGTTGTGCAGGGCGTGTTTCAACAGGTGCATACCGTCATAGTTCCGGTAATAGCCCTTTACCAGAAATTCGTCCGTGATCTTCATGGTGCGGTAGCCACACGCCACGGAAAACTCGTCCATGCTGGCGGAATAGGCGATTTTCACGTCCGTGTCGAAAAGATGGCTCGTGTAAGCGGCATACACGCCCGTGGGAATCCAGCGTTCACCGAAGTTGAAGTCGAGGTCTTCAAAGGCGATGCGCTGCGGTTCGGCTTCCTTCAAAGCCTCCAAAGCCTGTTTCACCTCCGGCAATCTTTCGTTTTCGGGATTACCGCCTATCCATGCCTCTATGCGCTCCGCTTTCTCTATCACGTTCCCCACAATGAAGCGGTCTTTAATCTCGTAACCGGTTACGAGCGGATTGTAGAAGATACGTCCTTTGAGGGCATTGAGCAGTTCCTCTTCCGTACTGTCGGTTATTCCCCGCATATAGTCGAGATTGACCGTACCGTACTTGTTGAGCGAAGCGGACAAGGCTTCTTCGGGAGAACCGACATTGGCGTGGTTCTCCACCGAGAAGGAAACGGGACGCTCGAAGATGTCCGCCTTGACAAACTTGCCGTCCTCTGCACGTTCCAGCGAAAGGATGTCGCGCCCGCCGGCATCCATCATCACTAACTTCACGTTTTGTTTGGCGTTGAGGTTGCCGTAGCGCATGACAAACTCGTCGTAACAGGTGTTCAATGCCTCACGTTGCGCCACCCCTTCATCGTGATACTCCGCTTCGTAGTTGTATAAACGCTCGTATGTGTCACGGAGCGACACATACAGCATAGCTTTCTCCTTCTGGTAACCGGTCAGGTCAAGCGGCTGGAATGTCGCGCCGTAAGGCGTGATGTCTTTCAGGTAGCCGAGATTGCGTGAAGCGTCCAACACCATCGAGCCGTCACGGTGGTGCGGCTCCAGTATACCATTAAACGGACGGGGAGAAAGGTCGAGAGGTTCCTCCTTCGGCTTTTCCGTTTCAAATTCCGGGAAAAGGGAAGTCGCCGGTTTCACACTTGCATTATTGTCCGTAACGTGATCGGGGGTGACTTCCTGCTGTGCTTCGGGCTGTTTCCTCGCTTCTTTTTCCGGTATGGCAGGAGTGGCTTTTACATACGTGCCGCCTACCCGTTGTTTCTCTTGATGTTCCGCAGCCAGCCTTCGAAGCTCCTTTCGCCGTTCCGGTGTCAAACCCATCATCATCTCGTAAAAGCCGTTGATGGGAGGATTGGTTTCCCAGTCCAGTGTGGCATAAATATCGTCAGGGCCGCTTTGTTTAACGGTATTCTCCGGCTTTGTTTCCTTGTTCCCGTTTATAGCTTTGGCGGTTTCAACAGGAGGTACAGCCGTAACCTGCGGCTTAGGATTAGGTACAGTTCGTTTTGTCGTGTTTCCTTTCTTCGCCGTCTTTTTCTTTTTGACAGGTTCTTCTATGGGCATTCCCCAAAGGTCAAGCAGGGTGAGCTGCACGGCTGCCGAGTGATTTTGTTGGCGTGGCTCTATTTCCGGTTTTTCCTTTATCGGTTGTGTCTGCGGTTTATCCACGTGGATTTCTTCTGCCCGTGCCGAAGATACCGTTTCCAGCTTTGCAGTTTGGGGTTCCACCTTTGTTTCAACGGCAAGCCGTTCCCGTGCCTGCCCGATTGCGCCCGAATACAGGCGCATGGCAAGCCTGAAATGACAGTCCTCGTCAAGCATACGGCGCAAATCCCCGGCGATGCCTGCGGTTTTGCCTTCGTGCAGATAGACCATTGCGGGCTTGCCGTAAGGATCGGTGTCGAGTTTCGCGGTCGTATGCACGATACGTTCGGGATGGTGGATGAAATAGGCGTTGTCCGTCAGGTTTGTCTTCGTATCCGTCTGTATCACGGTCAGTAGCCGTTCATCCTGCGACATTTCCGTCTTGTGCAGGTTCTTTTGCAGAATTATCAGGTCGCTGCCCACCTCTGTCCCCGCGTTATCCGAAAACAGGTTGTTGGGCAGTCGGATTGCCGATACCAGATTCGCCTGACTAAAAAGTTCGTTGCGCACGGAGGTCTTGGCACTGTTCAGCACTCCCTGCGACGTGATGAAAGCCACGATGCCGCCGTCGCGCACCGTGTCCAGTCCTTTTAGGAAAAAATAGTTGTGGATGGCTTTCTGTGATGAGCGTCTGCCGAAAGATTCACTCCTTTGAAATTCAGCGTCAAACACGGCTATGTCACCGAACGGGATGTTGGACACTGCCAAGTCGAAATAGTTGTTGAACGGCTTTTCGATTTTCTCAAAACCGTCTATGCGCATCTTTTTGTCGGGGTGGAGCTGTTGCAGGATAGTACCCGTGAGGAGGTCTTTTTCAAACGCCATCACATCCGCGTTGGGACTGTGCCGCAGCACGGCGTCCACGAAAACGCCGACACCGGCCGACGGCTCCAGCACACGCGACGGGTGGACACTGTAATCCGCCAGCACATCGGCTATGGTGTCTGTTATCTCTTTCGGTGTGTAGAAGGCTGTCAGCACGGACGCTTTCAGCGAATCCACAAACCGTTTGTACCCCAAGTCGTTCCGGCTGTTCTCCCGTATCAGCCTGTGCAGTTCCACGGTAGGGGCAAACAGTTCGAGGTCGGATTTCGCCCAGTGGACGGCATCCGTCAGTTCCCTTGCAGGGTTCAGAATACATTTCAGCCCGCCGAAACCGCAATACTTCCGGAGTATCGCCTGTTCCTCGGTTGTCGCCGTTCTCTGTTCCTTGTCAAGGACGAATGCCGTCCGTATCGCCTCGATGTTGTCCCGCAACCTTTGTTTGCGGTTAAACGCCATATTCCTCTATATAAAGGACGACAGCCCCCGTCAGCTCCGTGTAGAGCAGGTCATAATCGGGCGACAGGGCGAAATTGTCGTCCGAGAGGTCATAAATGGAGAATACGTTTCCGACAAGCGGCAGCAGTTTCCGGGTAAAGGATTCACGCTCCGCTTCCGGCACGTCGTCGGCAAACTCGTTTTCCACGACTTCGCGCAGGATGGCGTACTTGGAGTAGCGAAGCCCCTCCAGCAATGTGTTCATCGCCAGTTCCTGCGCACCAGCAGCAGGATAGCCTTCGAGCATTGCCCGTTCATACGTTCCTGCGGCACGGTCGGCGCGTTCACGGATGAAGGCTTCGTCGGTCGCCTGTTCAAATTTGTTCGTTCTGAGATAGTCCAGCAGGTACAGACCGTAGTAGGAAAAGTCGGTCTGTCCTTCGTTTTTCTTCTTGTTGTTCATTACTTTGGAATTTAGTGGATTGGTAGATAATGACCGGGATAACTGTCTGAAAGGAGAAAGAAAAGGCACTCGGTATCCCTCCGAGTGCCACCACTAAATCCAAAGTATGAGTGTAATCCGGTATCGAAGAACAATTCATTACTCTGAACAAGTGGCAAAGTTAATACTATTTCTTCCGTCCTGAAAATTTCCTGCTCGTTTTCCTTTCGGGGAACACGAAAGTCGTGTTATAGTCCCCGTCAAAGGCGACTATGGCGTCGAAGCTCTTGCCCTGCTTGCTCTTGAAGCCTTTGAGCGGCTTCGTATGCCCATCGGTGAGCAGCTCTTTGATCTCGTCATCGGAAAGGGTGCGGTTCGCCTTCAGGCGGAACACGGGTAGCCCGCAGTCCGCGTTGTCGCAGCGGACGACCTTGCCGTAGAACTGCATACTGCCCGTTCCGCACTTGGGACACTTGCAGCCGGAATCCCTGCGGGCGAACAGCTTGTCGCACGACAGCAGTTCGGAGGTAATTTCCCGTGTATATGCCTCAATCTTCCTGCGGAAGTCATCGGCGGGCAGTTCCCCACGCTCGATGCGTGCCAATTCCTTTTCCCATTCGCCCGTCATGGCGACATCGGCAATACGCATCGCCTTCACGACCGAGTAGAGGGCAAGCCCTTTTTCGGTGGGGACAAGCGACTTCTTGCAGCGTTCCATATAGCCGCGCTTGAAAAGCGTTTCGATGATGGACGCACGGGTGGCGGGCGTGCCGATGCCGCAATCCTTCATAGCCTGCCGCAATGCGTCGTCCTCTATCTCCTTGCCAGCCGTTTCCATCGCGGACAGCAGGGTGGCTTCGGTATGCAGCGGCTTGGGTTTGGTCTTTCCCTCCGTGATGGAGGCGGCTTTCAGTGCCAGCGTGTCGCCTTCCTGCCAACAGGGAATGGCGGCGGTTTCCTCTTGGCTGTTGTTCTCTTCTCCATTCTCCTTGCCATAGACGGCACGCCATCCGGCTTGCCTGATGATGCTGCCTTTTGCCACGAACTCCACTCCGGCACACTCTGCCGTGACGGTGGCAGTGTCCTTGACGCATTTTTCGGAGAAAGCCTCAAGCATGCGCCCGGCTATCATGTGATAGACGGTGCTGTCCTCTTTGGAGAGGAACAGCGGCTTCTCGCCCGTGACGAGCAGGGCATGGTGGTCTGTCACCTTGCCGCCGTCCAGGCTGCGGCGTGTCGGCACGACTTTCGGCTGCAACTTGCCCTTCCATTCGGGCAGGCTGCCGATGAAGGCAAGCAGCTTGGGGATTTCCGCGAACACGTCTTCGGGAATGTAGCGGCTTCCGGTTCGCGGATAGGTGATGAGCTTCTTCTCGTAGAGCTTCTGCGCGATTTCAAGCGTCTGTTCCGCCGTGAAGCCATGCTTGGCGTTGGCTTCCTTCTGGAGCGTGGTCAGGTCGTACAGGAGCGGTGTTTCCTCCGTCTTCTCCTTGCGTTCGGCTTTCGTGACGGTGGCTGTGCCTGCCGACTTCACCTTATTATACAGTTCCGTCGCGGACTCTTTCTCTTTCCATTTTTCGGAAGAGGAAAACTTCACCGTTCCTTCATCGCAGCCGTCCGTTGCGATATGGAGCTGCCAGAAGGCTTCGGGGGTAAAGCGGCGGTTCTCCCAATAGCGTGCGCACACCATCGCCAACGTGGGTGTCTGCACCCGCCCGACGGAGTAAGTGCCGTGTCCGGCGGCGATGGAGAGTGCCTGCGTGCCGTTGATGCCCACGAGCCAGTCCGATTCGCTCCGCGCTTTGGCGGCAAGATAGAGGTCGTCGTATTTGCCGCCCGCTTCAAGGTTGCGCAGTCCCTCGCGGATAGCCTTGTCGGTAAGCGAGCTTATCCAGAGGCGGACGAACGGGGTGGTGCATCCGGTATAATGGTAGAGGTAGCGGAAGATAAGCTCACCCTCGCGTCCGGCATCGGTCGCCACGATGATCTGTTCGCTTTCCTTGAATAGCCGGGCGACGGTTTTAATCTGCGCCACCACGCTGCTGTCAGGCTTGTAGCCCTTCTCCGTCTTTACCTGACGGGAGACGAGCGTGAAGGTGTCGGGTATGACGGGCAGGTTGTCACGGACAAAGCCGCGTATGCCGTAACCGTCGGGCATGGCAAGCTGCACGAGGTGTCCGAACGCCCATGTCATGGCGTAGCCGCCTCCCTCGAAATATCCTTCCTCTCTCTTTGTCGCGCCCACGATACGGGCGATCTCACGTGCCACAGACGGCTTTTCTGCAATGATTGTCTTCATATTTTTCTGTCGTTTTGAATTTTACAAATGTTACTTCGGATTTAGTGGCGGACACCGGATTACATCTTCATGCCCTTATTGTTTTTCTTTTGCGGCTTCTCCTGCTGCTGTTGCTGTGCGGTGTCCTTCGGGGCGGTCTGTCCCTTCCGCAACGGCTCCTTCAGGTTCTTGGTAGCCTCGTTGGTCTTGCCCTCGCTGTTCACCGCCACCTGCGTGCGGCTCTCGTTGGAAGGCGCGACCTTCTGCGCGTTGTCGGGGTTGGTGTCGTAGCGGTACGGGCGTCCCTTCTCCGGGTTGAACCTGATGTACATCGTGGCGTGGAAGCCCTGCTTGTCGGTCACGTTCTCCAGTTTCACGGCTTTGCCAGCCACGTAGTCGGCTTTCTGCTGCTCGGTGAAGTCCACGCCGCTCCATTTGCTGATGGGGCGGATGCTGCCGTCGGCGTTCGTCCACGTGTTGCGGCGTTGCTCCTTGTTCGTGTTGGCTGTGTTTTCCGTACCCTGCGCCTGTCCCTGTGTGGGGTTGTTCTTGGCTTCCTGTGCTTGTGCGGCACGTGGCGACCTGCCGGTTCCCGGCACGAACTCCACGCCGCGCTGCTCCACGTTCACTTGCAGGGTGGTGACGAACTTCCTGCCGTCCTTGCGCTCGATGAGTTTGTCGCGCACAGGCAGCCCGGCACGCAGCATGTCCTGCTCCTGCTTGGTGATTTCCGTCTTGCCGATGCGCTCCGGTATGCGCACCTTGTTTGCCGGGACATCCGTGATTTCGTTCGTCTTGCGGTCGATGCTGACGAACGAGGGGATGATCTCGCCCGTTTCCCTGTCCACGAGGTCCACGACCCTGCCGAGGTTGCCCGTTTCGCGCAGGTTCTTCCGGTCATCGTCGGAGAACTTGTGTTCCTTGTAGTCGTCGAGCTTCTGCTCCTTGCGGATGAAGTGCGGCACAAGGCTGACGTTGCCCTCGCCGTCCTTCTTGAAGGAGAGGCGGGCATCCAGCTCGAAAGCCTCTCCGCCGAAATTGGGCGACACCCTCACCAAGTCGGACTTGCCGTAGTTGAGCATCCTGTTAAGGTCGCCCGACTTTTCAAGGTCGTCGCGCTTCACGCCCCATTTCTCCTCCAACTCCTTCCAGTTGATCTTGCTCTCGTCGATGGGTTGGTAGCCCCGGTTGCTCTGCGCCTGCTGCGGGCTTTCCTGATTCTGTTCGTTTTTCTGTTCCATTTCTTCCTGTTTTTTAGGTTCGTCATCTTGTTTCTGTTCCGGTTGTTCCTGCTTTTCGGCGGACTGCTCCTCCTGTACTTTCTTTTCGTAGCCGGAGGTGTCCACCTTGTGGGGCGCAAGCATCTCCTTGTTGCCCTCGGGGTCTTTCAGCAAGTCCTTGATAACTTCCAGCAGCTTGTCGGCTTGGTCCGCCGCGACACGGTAGAAACCGAAGCGGCTGGGTTCCTTGCACTGCCGGAAGAAGTTTTTGAAGAAGTTGTCCAACACGTCGCCGTGGCGGTCGAATTGCAGGAAACTCTGCGCGTTCTCCGCTTTCGCGGGGGTACGCTTGGGAGAGCCGTCGGCATCCAGCCCGGCTACCACGCTGATTTCGCCCGTCTTTTCGTCACGGACTATCAGCACGTCCTTTTCAGTTGTTTTCTTTGCCATTTGAAAAATGTTTTAATGGGTTATTTTTGAAAGAAATTATGGATACGAGCCTTGTAGAAGGCGATATCTTCTTTTTTGAAGTCCTTTACGTGTCCGGAAAGGAACGTCAGCACGTCCTCCTCGCTGTAATAGGTCTTTTTGCCGAGCGTCTTGTACGGCAACGCGCCGATGCTGCGGTAGCGTTGCAGGGTACGCTTGCTGATTTGGAGCAGCATACAGAGGTCTTGGTTGTCGAACATCCTGATACGTTCCATCGGATTCGGAGCTTTGCCGGACGGCTGTAAGGAAAGCAGCAGTTCGTCCTGACGGTCGATCCGTTCCATCAGTTTCTGCATCCAGCTCTCGAAATTGTTTCGGGTAAGCAGTTCCATACGTCACGTCCTCCTTCCTTTGGATTTGCCGCCGCCCATGCGTAGCGTGTGGTTCCGTTTCAGTTCCGTCGGTGTCGCCGCGTCTTCCATGACGGTGCAGTCCGCAAGCAGGCGGTCGATTTCAGACTGGCGGTAGCGGCACTTGCCGCGCAGCACTACATAGCCGATACGATGTTCGCTACGCATACGCTGGAGGGTGCGGCAACTCACATTCAACAGGTGCGCCGCCTCACGGGTGGTGAGCAACCTGTCTGCGGATTTTTCCTTCCTTTCGCCGGAAACGGCACGCACGTGTGCCGCTATCTCGGCTATCTGTTCCGTCAATGCGGTGAAGGCGGAACTTTCCATCGTTATCACTTTCATATTCAGTTCTTTCTTTTGGTTTATTTGCATGAACATAGGCTGCGCCTCGGCATACCGTTCAAGCGAGCTTGACGTTCTGCGCTCGGCTTGCGCTATGTTTCTGCGGCAAAATTCGGCAATAAACAAAAGGGGCTTTAACAGCTCACTACGTGTCTCACGTAAGATTTTTATTGGGAATGGCTCCGTAACCCGGACAGACGGCGCAACATACAGCCTTTCAGCGGGAAACGATATGGATTCATGCGGACGGCGTTACCTTTGCGGTAAACTCTAAAAATGTTTTGAATATGGAAATTGTATCTATCGAGAAAAAGACCTTCGAGATGATGGTGGCGTCCTTCAACGCCCTCTCGGAGAAGGTTGCCGCCCTGAGGCGCAAGAGCGACGGAGGGCGGTTGGAAAGGTGGCTCACGGGCGAGGAAGTCTGTGGGCAGTTGAGAATCAGCCCGCGCACGTTGCAGACCTTGCGCGACAGGCGGCTTATCGGCTACTCGCAGATAAACCGCAGGTTCTATTACAAGCCGGAAGAAGTCAGGAGACTGATTCCGCTTATCGGCACGATCTATCCCGATGGAAAATGACTCTGTTTTTATTAACCACTTAATCCGATGTTATGATGAACGAGAACAACGAGGTTTTCTCAATGGAGGACGAGCCGGTTGCCACCGCGATACAGAATATGCTCAAAGGCTCCAAATGGCTCTCCGCATTTTTGGAAAGTTACCGTCCGCCACTGGACGGGGAACGTTACCTGACGGACAGGGAGGTGGCGGAGTTGCTCCGTGTGAGCCGCCGTACCTTGCAGGAATACCGCAACAACAGGGTGCTGCCCTTTATCCTTTTAGGCGGGAAGGTGCTTTACCCCGAATCGGGATTGCGTGACCTGTTGGAGGCGAATTACCGAAAGCCGATGGAATAAAGACGGCATGAAAACGAAACAAAAGGAAACGGACAACTCAAATTGGGCTGTCCGTTTCCTTTTGTTTCGTCTATATGTATGTTCAGCAATACCCGGCTTTCCCGTTCTGTATGAACATCACGTATGCCTGTCGCTTTTCGTTCGAGAGAGCTTTACACACCAGCCACGTGCGGAACACGTGCGTGCAGTAGGTGTTCAATCTGAAAGCGACGGGGATGATAATCTCAAGCGAGTAAACATCCGCATACAGACCGTTTTCAAGTTGAATGTAGCGACATACCTCGTAGTCACTCAACACGTCCGTTTTGAGGATGGCTTTGATGGCGGCGTTCACTGCCGGGACACCTGTGTGGAACAGTCCGGCGATTTCTCCGGCGGTCATCCATACATCGTTACCGGTTACGCTGACCGACTTGTCCTCTATGATGATTATGTCACGTTTCATGGCTTCTCTGTTTTTAGATGGTGCAACCTGCAAATTCCTCGATTTGGTTCAATCTCGCGGCAAGGTTCTCCATGTCTTGATTGAGCTTCTCTTTGGTTATTTTCGCGTATATCTGCGTTGTCTTTATGCTCTTGTGTCCCAGCATGGAACTGACCGTTTCGATGGGTACGCCGTTGGAGAGGAACACCGTCGTGGCTGCCGTGTGTCGGCTCTGATGCCACGTGATGTGCTTGGTGATGCCGCAACGCTTGGCGACGGAACGGATTCCGGCAAGGCACGTGTTGTAGTGGGGAACGGGGAAAATCCTGCCGTTCCCGCACAGACCCCGGTATTTGTCGATGATGCGCTTTGCGATGTCGAGCAGGCGGATATTGGACACCACGCCCGTCTTCTGGCGGTTGATGTTTATCCACTCGTGTTCGTCGAAGTAGGTATGGATGTTCTCTTCCGTCAGGTTGCGCATGTCGGCGAACGACAGGCCCGTGAAGGCGCAGAACAGGTAGAGGTCGCGGTAAAGCTCCTGCTTGGCGTTTTTCAGCCTGCCCTCCATCAGCAGCCGGATTTCCTCTTTCGTCAGGAAACTGCGTGTCGTTTCCTCCTTCTTGATTTCATACTCCCGGAATGGGTCGCGTGTGAGCCACTCGTTGTTGATGGCGATGAACACCATCGTCCGCAAGGGGCAGACATACAGCCACACGGTGTTGGTGCAGCAGTGCTTGTCCGTGCGCAGGAACATCTCGAAGTCGGAGATGAAGGCGGGCGTAAGCTCTTTCAGCGCGATGTCCTTCACGCGGTAGCGGATGGTGAGGAACTCTTGCAGGTGCTTGTAAACGGTCCTGTACTTCAGGAGCGTGCCTTTGGCTTTCATGCCAGCATCCACCTGTTTCTCGTAGTCTTCGTTGTGCTGCCGGAACACCTGCATCAGCGTGTGATAGCGATGTTCCAGTCCGAGAAAGGCGTTCTTGACCTTCTCCGCCGTGACGAAGTTGTCACGCTCCATGATTTCCTGATAGTGTTTGTTGATGCGCACACGCATCTTGTCGAGCATGCGGTTCGTTTCGAGTGCCGCCGAGCTTCTGCCCGTGACACGTCCCCCTTTGGTGTCCCACAGCTTGGGATCGACGGTCAGTTTGCAGCTGAACTGCGTTTGGCTGCCGTCCACCGTAATGCGTCCCATGACGGGTACTGTCCCGTCCTTTTTCACTACCTGACGTTTGAGGTAGTAGATTACTGAAAATGTACTCTTCATCGTCCTTATTTTTTTAGGTTCAAAATTAGTTGGTGAAGAGTCCGTCGCCGGTACGCAAAACGGGGAGGAACGGCGCAATCTTTTTCCGTAACCGGATTTGTTGCGTGAGTTGTCAGTAACTCACTATATCACAATGTCTTGTTTTGCCATTCGTACCCATTTTGTTACCTATATGGTATGGTTACGAACAAGTAACGTAGCGACGTCTTGATTTGGCTTTTGCAAGGATTGTGGTGGCGTTGGAGAGAATCGGCAGCTTAAATGAAACCTCTGTAAATCAATTCTATTCCTTCATTCTTCCGTATTCCACTTTTTTGTCGTAACTTTGTAGATAATTTTACCCGATTATGCCGCAGAATATCACACTCGTCCTGACACCCCGGCAGGCTGCCGATGCGAAGTATTACACGTCGCTCGCCGCACGGCGTTTGGGCATGCCGGAGCAGGATATCGCTTTGGTGCGGGTCGTCAAACGGTCGATCGACGCCCGGCAGCGGCAGCCCAAGGTGAACCTGTCGCTGGAGGTATATGCAGACCGCGAACCCCGGCCCGCGCCCGTGCATTTCGACTATCCGTCGGTCGCGGGGAGGACCGAAGTGGTGATCGTCGGGTCGGGTCCGGCGGGCCTTTTCGCCGCTTTGCGGCTGATCGAGCTGGGCCTGCGGCCCGTGATTCTGGAGCGGGGCCGCGACGTCTCGGCCCGCAAGGTCGATATCGCGCAGATCAACCGCAACGGCGACGTCGATCCCGATTCTAACTACGCTTTCGGCGAAGGCGGTGCGGGGACCTTCTCCGACGGGAAGCTCTTTACGCGCAGCAAGAAGCGCGGCGACTATAACAAGGCGCTGCAGACGCTCGTCTTCCACGGCGCGACGCCCGAAATCCTTTACGAGGCCCATCCGCATATCGGCACCGACAAACTGCCGCGTATCATGCAGCGCATCCGGCAGACGATCCTCGATGCCGGCGGGGGATTCGTTTTCAACAGCCGGGTGACGGACCTCGAAATCAAAGGCGGCCGGGTGCGGGGCGTATGGTGCGGCGCGACGCTCGTCGAAGGTGCGGCCGTGGTGCTGGCTACGGGACATTCGGCCCGTGATATTTACGAACTGCTGCACCGGAAAGGCGTGCGCCTTGAAGCCAAGGCTTTCGCCATGGGTGTGCGTATCGAACATCCGCAGGCGCTGATCGACTCGATCCAGTATCATTGCGAAACCCGCGGCGAATACCTTCCTGCGGCGGCCTATTCGCTCGTGAGTCAGGAGAACGGCCGCGGCGTCTATTCGTTCTGCATGTGCCCCGGCGGATTCATCGTCCCCGCCATGACCGATGCCGCCCAGTCGGTGGTGAACGGCATGTCGCCCAGCGGCCGCACGTCGCCCTATGCCAATTCGGGGCTGGTGACCGAAGTGCGGCCGGCGGATTTCGAACACCTGCGCGCCGAATGGGGCGAGCTGGCCGGGCTGAAATTCCAGCAGCAGTTCGAGGAGCTGGCGCGGCGGCACGGCGGCGACCGTCAGATCGCTCCGGCGCAGCGCGTCGCCGATTTCGTCGCGGGGCGTGCGAGCGCGTCGCTTGCCAGAACTTCCTATATTCCGGGGATCGTCCCTTCGCGGCTCGACCGGTGGATGCCCGGATTCATCGCGCAGGGACTGCGGCAGGGACTTGCGACCTTCGGCCGCCGGATGCGCGGCTTCGTCACCAACGAAGCCGTCGTGGTCGGCGTGGAGTCGCGGACCTCTTCGCCCGTACGCATCCCGCGCGATCCTGCGACGCTGATGCACCCCGAAGCAGCCGGGCTTTTCCCGGCGGGTGAAGGCGCCGGATATGCCGGCGGCATCATCTCGGCGGCTCTCGACGGCGAGCGGATTGCCGAAGCGGTGAAGAATTACATAGATTGAGTATCTCTAAAACCACATGACCGATGGAACCTAAAAAGTACCTTTTGTTCGTTACCCTGCCTTATGCCTACTCGATCCTGCGGCCGCTGGAGCATGAAATCCGCCGCCGCGGCGATTCTGCGGCGTGGTTTATCGAAGCGGATTGTCCGGTTGCGCTGGAGGAGGGCGAAGTGCATCTGAAAACGATCCGCGAAGCCGTCGATTACAATCCCGTCGCGGTTTTCGCGCCGGGCAACTACATTCCGGATTTCTTTCCGGGCGTGAAGGTGGCGCTTTTCCACGGTTATGCCATTCAGAAACGCATCGAGGCGGTCGACGACCATTTCACCGTGCGCGGCTGGTTCGACATCTACTGCACGCAAGGTCCAAGCAGTACGCCTTATTTCAAGGAGCTGGAGCGGCAATACGGGTTTTTCCGGGTCTACGAGACCGGCTGGCCCAAAGCCGACACCTATTTTTCACCCGAAACGCAGCTCAGGCCCCGCAACGACCGGCCCGTTATTCTCTATCCGCCGACCTTTACGCGCAATGTATGTTCTGCGCCCCATCTGATGAAGGAGATCGAGCTGCTGGCCAAAACCAAGCCGTGGGACTGGATCATCACCTTCCATCCGAAGCTGACCGATCCCGATATCATCGCCGGATACAAGCGGATCGCCGCCGAAAACGACAACGTGACCTTTTTCGAGGGACCCGATAAGATGCCGCTCCTGCAGCGTGCCGACGCGATGTTGTGTGACAGTTCGTCGATCATTCTGGAGTTCATGTTCCTCGACAAACCCGTCGTAACCTTCCGCAATTCGCATCCCGGCCCCCATCTGATCGACGTGGACCGTCCCGAAAAGGTCGGTCCGGCGCTGGAGCGGGCGCTCTCCCGGCCCGAAGAGCTGATGCGCGAGATTCGCGCCTATACGATGCACCATGAGCCGCACCGCGACTGCCGCTGTTCGGCGCGCGTGCTGGACGCCGTTGACGACTATATCGCCCGCGGACATGCGGGACTGAAGCGCAAGCCCCTGAATCTGATCCGGAAGTGGAAGCTTCGCCGTCAGATGCGCTACTATCCGCTGCTGGAGATGTTCCGCCGCTGATTATGTTATATGTGCAGTCCCTTGATGACCAGCTTGACCCATAGCCGGGAGTTTATCATGCAGCTCAGCCGGGCGATCCACAGGGCTTTCGTGTCGTAGAATCCTTTGCGGAATTCCGAACGGACGTAGGCGCGGTAGAACTTCCAGTTGTCCAGTATGCCCTGCGCCAACTCGTTGGCCAGCTCTGCGTTCCAGCCTTTGGTCCTGCGCAGTTCGCGGCGCAGGCGCGAAAACTGCGTCCGGGTCGTGAGGTAGAGTATCTCGTCGCAGTAGCCCAACGACTTGTACTGTTCGTGGATGTAGCGGCGTATGCGCATCAGCATCATCGGGTCTATCTTTCCGCGCAGCAGACTCGTGGGGACGTACCGGTAATGGTATGTGGGGTTGCTGTTGCTGACGAGGTGGGTGATATGGGCGCAGTACTGGGCCGTGAATATCTCGTCTTCGGCGTATCGGATGCTGCGGTCGAAACGCAGGCCATGGCGTTCGATCGTGGCGCGCGAGAACATTTTGTTGCAGGTCCAGCCGAGGCAGTGTCTGCGCAGCAGCTGCGCCAGTACGGGCATGCAGGCTTCCCGGCCGCCCGTGATCCGGCAATCCGGTATCGCATAAATCCGGGTGTGTCCGTGGGGATACCTGCCGCTTGCGGGACGCTCTTCGAACAGGTTCGTGAAGGCGACTCCGTCCTCTCCGATATCGCTGTCGGCGAGCTGCCGGAGGTGATCCGGAGTGATCCGGTCGTCGGAGTCCACGAAGACCACGAATTCGCCCCGTGCGTTGTCCAGTCCGAGATTTCGGGCTGCGCTGACACCGCCGTTGGAGATGTGGAATACGCGGATGCGTTTGTCCTTTTCAGCGTAACGGTCGCAGATTGCGCCCGAACCGTCGGTCGATCCGTCGTCGATGAGCAGCAGCTCGAAATCGGTCATGCTCTGCAAGAGAATGCTTCCGATGCATTCATCGAGGTATTTCTCTGTATTGTAGACGGGGGTGATGACTGAAACAAGCATATGGAATCTGAAAATTGTAGGAATTCGGTCAGCTGCCTGCGCCTGCGGGGACGGCAGTCTCGGTGTTGGTATATACGATCCGCTCCGATGCGGGCAGGTGCCGGTCGAGTCCGCACCGGCAGCGGGTGCGGTGTTCGGAGAGACTTTGTTTGTAGCGTTCCTCGTTGGCGGACTGCCGGTCGCGGTCGCATTTGCCGTGGTAGAGGTGGAAGACGATGCCGCGGAATTTCATGCACCGCTGTCTCACGCCGCTGTTGTTGAGCCGGGTTGCCAGTTCCGAATCTTCTCCGCCCCAGCCGCGGAACTCTTCGTCGTAGCCGTTTACGCGGATCAGGTCGCTGCGCCAGAAGGCCATGTTGCACCCCTTGACGAAGCGGGAGGGACCCAGCGTCCGGTAGAGATAGGCCATCAGCGGAATCCGGACGACGTTGTTGCTGTTGCGGACGCCCTTCATCAGCGGGGTCAGCGAGGTGATCTCGCCCCGCAGCACCTGATTGGTGAGCATCTCGGTAATGATGCCGCGCGATCCGGTGACGAAGCAGCCGGGCTGCGCGAAAATCATGTGGTCCTGAATGAAATGACGTTGCAGGATCAGGTCGCCGTCGATCTGGATGACGTATTCTCCGCGGCTGGCCGCAATGGCCTTGTTGCGGATTTCCGCCAGCCGGAATCCGTCGTCCTCGTGCCAGATATGGCGTACCGGTACGGGCGAAACCGCTTCGAAGTGGCGGACTACGTCGCGTGTGGCGATGCCCGAACCGTCGTCGGCGATGATGATTTCCGAAGGCATGACAGTCTGCTGCATCACGCTGTCGAGGCACAGATAGAGGGCTCTGGGCCAATTGTAAGTGGAGATGATCAACGATACAGTCATTACAGTAACATGTTTTTAGGATACCTTACCGGTACGGCCGCATACGGCACGACGCAATATCTTTGCCGTTGTGCCTTCGTTCCGTAGTTCCGGTTTCCGGTATGTTGTATAATGCCTACCGCTTTGTTCATTGCGCAAAGGTAGTGATTTATTCCCGTCTTCCATCAGCGGCAGCCCTTCAATAGGGTGTCACTATGTATAAACGCGCGTTTCCGGTAAATACTGCGTGGAGTCTGAAAAAAAATATTGCGGACTGTAAATATTTTTCTGTATTTGCTATATGCTTGGTTATTATCGTGTTATTCTATTTACATGACAAATTTTATTAAAAAATATGAAAAAAATATAAAAATATTTTAATAAAAACTTGCACGGAATCTTTTTTCGCCTTATCTTTGCAGTGAAGTTTTAAGGTTCATTTAGGTTAGTAGTTTTAGGTTGG
>OJOY01000663.1_pt1 | contig 16626 bp, 12 predicted proteins | sample 1598361 | NCBI WGS metagenome assembly OJOY01 (sample SAMN03922472, study PRJEB24848) | human gut metagenome | isolation source: stool sample | host: Homo sapiens | place: Germany | collected 2010-11 | reverse complement strand
TAACTTTCTCATTCCTTTCTGAGTTGTATTAACTTTCCCTGCACTCAATAATATAGAGGAATGAGATGACAGGGCCGTGACTTTATTGTGACAGTTCTGTCACTTAAACTACTGTCTTATAAAATCGTATCGTAAAAACTGCCCCACATTCTGTCCCGTTTTTGACCTGTATCGTACCATTCTGCCCGGTAATGATCTTTTGTGCAAGAGACAGGCCGATCCCTACACTCTCTGTACTGTTATGCTTTCCCCGATAAAACCGTTCAAACAAATGCGGCAGATCCTCCGGGGCAATTCCCTCTCCCTCATCCCGGATCACTATTTCCGTATAAAGCGGATTTTGTGCTGCTTTCAGATGGATCGTTGTGCCCGCCTGCGAATGTTCCATGCAGTTTTTCAGTATATTTCCCACCGCCTCCACGCTCCAGGACAGATCCCCCCGAAAACTGCTTCCCGGTTCTATCTCACATTTCCAGTGGATATCCCGCAGATCCATAGAGACCGCTACTAATTGATACGCTTGTCCCACCAGATCTTCCACCGGCACCATCTCCTCCTTCATTCCGGAGGTTCCGGCATCCAGACGGGACATTTTGAGAAGTGCATAGACAAGCCAGTCTATCCTCCCAAGCAGTGTGATAATGTCTCTGGCAATCTCTCTGCGTCGTTCCGGGCTGACCTGCTCCTCCTGCAAAAAACGTGCCAAAAGCTGCAGGGATGTCAGCGGTGTCTTGAGCTGATGGGATATGTCAGCAAGTGCATCTGCCAGAAATATCTTGTCCTCCTGCAGACTTCCTGCCTGCTCCCGCATACGACGCACCATTTTGTTCAATTGTGTGTGAAGTATTGCAAGCTCTCCCTCCTGACAGTCCTGCAAAAGGCTCTCACCATCATCATGCAGTATGCTGTCCAATTTTTCGGATATATTTGCAAGCTTGTCATAGCGTTTCCGGATAAACAATAAATGCAGCAGCAAAGCAACGGCTCCGGCCATGAGCACCGCAGCCGCTCCCCGGCGGCCAATCCCCATAAATGCCGCCACTGTACCTGCCAGATAAATAAATATATAAATCAGTATCTCCTGCCGGATCTCCGGATTTCTAAATAGTTTCATAATGATCATCCATTTCTTTTTGTTCCGCCCACAGCCTTTGGAGCCCGGACACGATATGTATTCCGGATACGATATTGTATTCCGGACACGATATGTATCTCAGGCACGATATCCTATCCCCCGGACAGTGCGGATCAGCATCGGCTCCTGCGGATTATCTTCAATCTTCTGCCGGAGTCTTTTTATATAAACCGTCAGCGTATTGTCATTAACATACTCCCCTGCCGCATCCCATATCTCCTCCAGCAGCTTATTTCTCGTCAATACGATCCCCTTATTATTGATAAATACAAGCAGCAGACGGTACTCCAATGCGGACAGAATGATCTCCTGTCCGTTTTTTGTCACAGTGCCTCCCAGCGTATCCACCCGCACATCGCCCAGTTCCAGTACAGACTGTGTCCGTCCGCAGCGACGAAGGACCCCTTTCATACGGGATATAAGCTCTCTCGGCCGAAACGGCTTACTGATATAATCATCCGCTCCCATATCCAGTCCTGTCACTGTGCTGTATTCATCACCGGATGCCGTCAGAAATATCACCGGTATCTCTGTATTCGCCTTGATCGCAGCACACACGGCAAATCCATTGCCATCCTCCAGAGACACATCCAATAGCACCAGATCTATTTTAGCTCCCTGCTCCTCGATCTGCCTCAGAGCATCCCTTTGACCGGAGACAGCCCTTACGGCAAATCCCTCCTCCTGAAGGAAAAGACTGAGATTCTTCACTATTTCCTTATCATCTTCTACCAGCAAAATATTTGTCATGATCCGAATCAATTCTCCATTTCAATATAATGTGCATATATCCCGTTCTGTGCCAGAAGCTCTTCATGAGTGCCTCTCTCCGTAATCCCCGTATCTGCCACCACCAATATCTCATCCGCATTGCGTATCGTTGACAGACGGTGTGCGATCGTGATCGTTGTCCTGTTTTTGGCAAGCTCCTCCAGACTGTGCTGGATCCACCGCTCGCTCTCATTATCAAGGGCACTGGTTGCCTCATCCAATATCAGGATCGGCGGATTCTTTAAGAATACCCTTGCAATAGAAATACGCTGCTTCTGTCCTCCCGATAAACGAGTTCCTCTCTCTCCTACATAGCTGTCATATCCATCCGGCAGTGACATGATAAAATCATGGATATTCGCCTTTTTTGCTGCATCCATGATCTCTTCCATAGATGCCCCCGGCTTGCCATATGCGATATTCTCCCTGATCGTTCCACAGAACAAATATACATCCTGCTGCACAAGTCCGATCTGATTTCGGAGACTTTCCAGCGTCAGATGCCTGATATCCTTTCCATCGATCAATATCCGGCCACCGGTGACATTATAAAATCTCGGAAGCAGGGAACAGATCGTCGTTTTGCCGCTGCCGGAAGGCCCCACCAGTGCCACCGATTTCCCGGCCTCGATCCGAAAAGTCACATCTGACAGCACCAGCGTATCATCATCACTATAATGAAAGGACACATCTTCATAATCCACATTTCCCTTCACATTTTCCAGTGGCTGTGCATCCTCTGCATCGACAATATCCGGTTCTGTCTCTATAACGGCCAGAAAACGTCTGAATCCCGACAATCCCTTCTGCATCATCTCCGTAAGCTCGACCAGTATCTGGATCGGACTGATAAATATCCCGATGTATAATGCATACATAGCCAGATCCGCCACTTCCATCTGCCCCTTGGCGATCAGCCAGCCGCCAAAAACGAGTGTCACCAGATACATTAATCCCTGAAAAAACAGATTGCCGCTCATAAAGGATCCCATACAGCGGTAATTATCATTCTTGGAACGCAGAAAATTCTCATTACTTCGTTTAAACTTCTCTCTCTCGACACCCTCATTGGCAAAGGACTGAACTACCCGTATCCCTGCCAGCGTATCCTGCAGACTGGAATTGATCTCTCCGATCTTTTGACGATTGTCCATAAAGGTCGCCTGCATCCTCCGGTTCTGGCTGTACGAAAAAATGATCATAAAAAACACAAGTACCAAAAGTGGTACAGCAAGTCTCCAATTGATCAAAAACAAAAATACAAAAGAACCGATAATCTTTATCAACGATATAAATAAATTTTCCGGACCATGATGTGCCATTTCTGAAATATCAAACAGATCCGATACCAGCTTGCTCATCATCTGTCCCGAATTATTCTGATCATAATAAGAAAACGAAAGCTTCTGGTAATGATCAAACAGCTGCTGTCTCATGTCCCGCTCCATGTCAGCTCCCATCATATGCCCCTGATAACTGACATAATATTTGCAAAGACCCTGAACAATGTACATGATCAGCATCGCAATGCCTATCGGCACCAGTGCCTTTACTATCGCGGAAGGTTCTCCGGCAAACACCGTCCGCGTCATCGTCCGCAGTATCTGAGGGTATGCCAGATCGATCAGACTGATGGCTGCCGCGCAGACCAGATCAATAAAAAATACCGCTTTATATGGTGAGTAATATGGTATAAACTTCTTTAATGTATGCACGTTTAATCACTCCTTTTTATACACTTTCCTTCTATAACATCATAATATTATGCAAAGCAGGCATTTTTGTCAATTTTATTGTCTAAGACTTCCCCCACCAATAACAGGAAGCAACCCATAATATGTCTTATGTCCGGTTGCATGCAATAGCATTTTGCCTTTCCAAGCACTTTTAAATCCGTGAGCTGTGACTAAAAAATTGTCTTGTCACTTACGGATTTCGAAAAGACGAATTGCTTTGCTGCTTTGATGTTTGATGAACGCATCCTCCCGTATTCATCAAAGCATTGCAAAGCAAAGTCTTTTCAGAAATCCTACTGATCTGCGTCAATTTTTTAGTCACAGCTCACGGATCAATTTGTTTTCCGAGGGCAAAATGCTTATTTACTCTTCAAGACATAAGACATATTATGGGTTGCTTCCTATTTCTTGGTATGGGAAGTCTTTGTTAAATCATTAGAAGGCTTTTTCATATAATGCCAGAATATCTTTCTTCGTCGTTGACCTTGGATTGACAGCGATGTTTCCGCTCTTCATGGCATCGTCTGCCATCGCATCAAATTTGTCCTTTGTCACACCTGCCTCCGACAGTCCTGCCGGGATGCCCAGTGCCTCATTTAATTCCAGGATCTCATCTACCAGCATATCCGGTGTAAATTCATCCGGTGCCACCGGCAATGCTGCAATATAATTATATATCTTTAAATATTTTCCCTTGTCTGCCAGCATATTGTATTCTACAATTGTAGGGAGAAGGATCGCATTTGCAACGCCATGTGGCACATTGAAATATGCACTGACCGGATGGCTCATGGCATGGACATCTCCCAGACGCGCCCAGGAGAATGCGATACCCGCAAAGAGACTTCCCACCAGCATGCTTTCTGCCGCAGCTATGTCTCCTCTGTTTGCCACATAGCTGCGAATATTTGCCCCGATCAGCTCCAGAGCTTTCTCTGCCATGGCATCCGAAAACGGAGAGGCTGCCGTCGAGATATATGCCTCCAGGGCATGCACCATGGCATCTATGCCACAGGCAGCCGCAACAGATGCCGGTGCTGTCGTCAGAAGCTCTGCATCCAATATGGCATAGGAAGGAATCAGCTTGTAGCTGAATACTGTCAGCTTGTAATCCCTGCTATGGTCCGTGATGACAGAAAACGCTGTCACCTCCGAGCCTGTCCCCGCTGTAGTCGGCACCGCGATCAAAGGAATAATGTCTCCCGGCACCTTGTCCGCACCCTCATACTCTGTGATGCTTCCGCCATACTTTGCGACGACACCGACTGCCTTAGCCACGTCCATCGGCGAGCCGCCACCCAGTGCCACGATAAAGTCTGCTCCACTCTCTTTAAATGCTGCCGCTGCTTTATCTACGGTTTCCACGGACGGATTCCCTTCTGTCTCCGTGAAACTGCTGCTCTCGATTCCTTTTTCTTTCATGGCATCCTGACAGGATTTTACGATTCCCATCTTGTTCAGATGTGGACCTGAAATAATAAATGCCTTTTTTCCGCCTAATTTTTCTGCCACTTCCGGAAGCTTCGCAAGACTTCCTTTCCCTACGATAATGTTTTGTGGCACCGAAAAAGTAAATTCATTCATTTTATGACCTCCTGTTTGACTGTAGACCTGCTACAGCATAGATCCAATATATTCCCGCTCCAATACAGAATTAATCGCTGCATCAATAGCCGCATCCAAAGCCGCATCGATCTCCTCATCACTCGACTGCAGAGCTGCCGCATCTTCATCGGAGATGATCTCGACCAAGGAGCCAAATTCATCCTTATATTTCAGCTTGCAGGCTGCAAAGAAAACAGCACCCAGCACACACCAGCCGCCTGCCATTGCCCACTCCTGCCATACCAGAGCTGCCCCGGAATTAGGGATCATGTACATCACGATCATAAAACCGGACAAGAGTACCGCCATTGCTCCGACGAACTTATATGGTCCTACTTTATAAGGACGTGGCATATCCGGCTCTTTCTTTCGCAGGATCAGGAAGGATATGGATACCATGCAATATGCCAGACAGCATCCAAAGTTACCTGCATCACTGACCCATACCAGCATCTTGCGGCCAGCCAGAGGTGCCAGACAGGACAATAAACCGATGAGATATAAGGAGTTGATCGGTGTTTTATATTTCGGATGAAGCTTTGCAAACACCTTCGGGATCATATAGGATTCTGCCATAGAATACATTGCCCGGCTTCCTCCGATCATAAAGGAGTTCCAGCTTGTCACGATACCACACATACCACCGACGATCAGCACCTTGGACATAATAGAGCTGTTAAATGCCTTTGCCATGGCATCTGCCGTGACAAGACCTGAGCCACCCATGGCTGTTTCAATCGCTGTATGATTTAATACATAACCCACTGCCAGAATGACTAATGCATAAAATGTCACCGCCATGACAATAGATAATAACATCATCTTTCCGATCTTTTTGAGTGGTACATTGATCTCCTCCGCAGCCTGTGGAATAACATCAAATCCGATGAAAAAGAACGGAGTCGTCACTGCCACAGCAATGACCGCCTTCAATGAGGTCACTTTATCACTGCCCATAAACAGCTGTCCATCCAGATTGGAAGTATCGCCTGTCACTGCGGATGCCACGATCAAAAGAATACCGACACCACCGATGATCACAGTCAATACTGTCTGCAGTACAGCCGCAGTCTTAGCACCGCGGATATTTATATAGGTAATAAAGATCGACATGAATATCGCTACTGCCAGCCATGATGCATAGATGTCAAACCCTGCCACGCTATACAGATATCCCTTCAAAAATCCCGGATAGATATATGTAATGATCGTCGGAAGAGCACATGCCTCGAAACAAACGACACTGACATACCCCAGAACGATCGCCCATGTACAGATAAAGGAACCTACCGGCCCCATTGCCCGGTGGCTGAATACATGCTCACCGCCACACTGTGGCATGGCAGCTGTCAGCTCCGCATAGGTAAGACCAATAAAAAAGATCATTACACCACCGATTGCAAATCCCAGTGCAGCTCCCAGCACTCCGCCCCTGGTGATCCAATCACCGCTGGAAACGACCCAGCCCCAGCCGATCATGGCACCGAAGGCAATGACAAGGATATCCCATGCACTAAATACTTTATCAAACTCTGAAGCCTTCTTATTCTCCATCCAATCCCTCCTTCAAACAGGTATCTCTTTTGTTTTTAAATTACACCGGTCAAAGACTAGGCCAAAGCCTTTTTTACCAGCTCCTCGATATATTCCGCCGTCCCTTCGATCCCCAGCACACTACTGTCAATAAGCATGTGCCTGTTGTGTCTGGCACCACGGTTTGACCCTGTCATCTGCTTATAACGGGCATGAAGCATCTGATCGTTTTCGCGGATCAGTTCTTTGGCTTTTTCCTCATCTACCTTTAGCTCCCGCATAACATTCTTTATGCGGATCTCATCCGGTGCATAGATGAATACATTGATACATCTCGGGTTGCCATGCAGAATATAATCGCTGCACCTTCCTATAATGACGCAGGAGGATCTCGCAGCCAGTTTTTTCACAACCTCTTTCTGAATATAGACAACTCTGTCCGTAAGATTTTTATATTTTGAAAGACCTGCCGGACCGGAAGCATTTTCCCTTTTTCCCTTTACGTCTTTTCCGGCATCCGCCATCTCCATGAGATCATGCGAAACTCCGGTTTCCTCTATGATCTTGTCGATGAGTGCACGGTCATAATAAGCAATTCCGAGATTTCTCGCCAAAGCCCTCCCCACTGCAGAGCCGCCACAACCATATTCACATCCAACAGTAATTACATATTGTTCCAAAGCTGTCCCTCCTTTCCTCTTATTTACCTTACCATTAATAAATCCCCTGTCCCATTTACGGTACAGGGGACATTCATATATGTTTCCTTTTTATCCTTTAAGAATCTATGCCAGCTCATTTACAGATTTTTTGATGATCTCAACTGCCTTGTCACAATCCTCTTCTGTCAGGATAAGCGGAGGAACCATACGGATAATATGTGCACCAATGGCCGTGATCAAAAGTTTATTGTCAAAGCATTTATGCTTTACATCTACTCCACTGATGGAATCATCAAATTCCACACCTACCAAAAGTCCCTGGCCACGTACTTCCTTGACATGTGGCAGCGTCTTCAGCTTATCCATAAAGTAGGCACCCATCTTTTTGGCATTTCCTGCCAGATCCCTGTCAAGCAGCTCTCCGATCTGTGCCAAAGAGGCTGCGCATGCCACCGGATGGCCACCGTATGTAGTACCATGAGACCCCGGAGTAAATGCCTTCGCTACTTCTGCAGTGGCACAGATCGCACCGATCGGCATACCGCCGCCCATCGCCTTCGCCATAGATACGATGTCCGGTTTTATGCCATAATTCATATAAGACATTACCGCACCGGTTCTGCACCAGCCTGTCTGAACCTCATCCAGCAGAAGGAGGATTCCTTTTTCATCACAAAGCTTTCTAAGTCCTGTCATAAATTCCGGTGTCGCCGGATTTACTCCGCCCTCGCCCTGAACCGGCTCGATCATAATTCCGATCGTGTCATCTGTCACTGCAGCCTTAAAGGAGTCCAGATTATTATATTCTGCATATGTAAAGCCCGGTGTCATATTACCGAAACCGATCTGACATGCGTTATCCGGCTGGCCGGTAGCACTCATGGCACCAAAGGTACGTCCATGGAATGACATTTTTGCGGATACGATATTGTATTTATTTGGGCCATATTTTTCTACACCGTATTTTCTCGCCATTTTGATCATGGCCTCATTTGCCTCTGTACCGGAATTCTGAAAGAAGATCTTGTCCATTCCGATGGTGGTGCAGATTTTTTCTGCCAGCAGAGCCTGCGGTACTGTATATGGATAATTAAAGGTGTGAATGATATCCTTTGCCTGTTCCTGAATCGCTGCAACAACCTTTTCATTACAGTTGCCGGCACTGTTTACTGCGATGCCCGCATAAAAATCAAGATATGGTGTTCCATTCTCATCATACATGTACATATCCTTTGCTGTCTCTGCAACAAAATCGAAACGCTCATATGTCTCGATCATGTACTTATTTACTTTTTCCTTAAGCTGCTCCTTGGTCAATCCGGTATCTTTTAATTTCATAATAACTGCCTCCTTATTTTTTATAAATGATGAAATCAATTCTATAGAATAAACTCTTTGATAATGCAAAAAAGCGCTGAGACTTCTAAAAGAAGTTTCAACGCCTTTGTTGCATTTATTCAATTATGTCCATGTATTCTGTCTCATACATGCTGTCTTTTATATTGGACACCATTAAAATACCACGATACCAAAAACATGTCAATAGCAATGAGTAAAAAATTTCACTTTATTTTATTTTGTGCAATATATTGAACAATATGTATTATTATGATGCAGCTTTCCCTCTGTCTGCTATCTTTTCCATCCATATATTTTAATAGACAACAAAGAAGGTCATAAACCTTACCTTGTCCCTGCCCCGGTTCAGATACCGGTGAGGCTGGTCCGATTCAAACCGGAAGGCATCCGCCTGTGTGATGATATGTTCTCCGTCCTTTAATTCCACCACAAGCTTTCCATCCATTACAGTGACATATTCTCTGGTACGCTCCCCATGACTGCCGCTGCTATAGATCCCGCCCGGCAGAATATCTATCCGGTAGATCTCCACGGTATTATTGTCCTCAATTGGAAAGCAGTTCCACACTCTGTACTGACCGGGGATTTCTTTGATCGGAAGCATCTCCTCTACCTGTACCAGATACGAGTCCAATGGCGGAGTCTGGATCAGCTCATCAAAACTCAGGCGAAGACCGCTGACAATCTTTCCCAGCACCCCGATCGAAGGATTTGCCGTACCGCGTTCGATCTGTGCCAGCATGCTTTTACTGACGCCCGTCTGTTCTGCCACTATATCCAGGCTCATCCCCTTGGAGGTACGGATCCTTTTTAGATTAACGGCAATATTATGTGATAAGTAGTCCATAGTCTCTCCTTTCCATGCCGGCCTGCCAATTTCTCCCAAATTATAATATTCTTTTTATTTTTTTGTCAAACTGTTCTCTTGCTTTTTTCCCTGCCATCCTGTAATATATTCTTTACCGAACAAACATTCTGATGATTGTTCCTTATCCTATTTTTCAGGGAGATCACTCATGAGACACAGACGATTGACTTTATATATATTTCTTTGGAGCATCCTCACCGCTCTGATCCCGGTAGGACTTTTATTTCTGTTCCTTGGTGCTCCTCACGACTTTTTCATCCCGGTCCTTTGTGCCGGTCTGATCTTTATGCTTTTTTGCATTTACAAGATACATTCGCTCCTGCGATCCCGCAGCCGCTATATCCGCGGCGAATGGACGCTTACGGACCTCGACGATATCTCCGGGGCAGATTTTGAAGCACTGACCTGTGATATTCTTGTATCCAACGGCTTTGAGCTGGCAAAAAATACCAAGGCAAGCGGTGATTTCGGGGTAGATGTCCTCGCTTTCCGGGATGGTATTTCTTTTGCCATCCAATGCAAACGGTATAATTATGATGTGGGGATCGAGGCCGTTCAGCAGGTCTATGCCGGCCGTGCTTATTATGAATGTCATGTAGCTATGGTATTGACGAATCAATATTTCACCCCTGCCGCCCAAAAGCTGGCTGACAAGATCGGTGTCGTTCTCTGGGACCGTGATATGCTCGAGCAGATGCTGTGATCATTTTTCTAAAAAGGAGGTCAACCGATGCACTTAGTAAGAATATCCGTGCGTAATCTCGTAGAATTTATCCTGCGAAACGGTGATATCGTTGCCTCCGAAAGCGGTCTGGCCGATCCCGATGCCATGCAGGAGGGCACCCGCATCCACAAAAAACTCCAAAAGCGCATGGGTTCTTCGTATCAGGCGGAGGTTCCTCTCTCTGTTACTGTCCCCATGACATATGAGGATATCGAATTAGAGATCACTGTAGAGGGCCGTGCGGATGGTATCTTTCCGGCAAAGGACGGAAGCGGCATGACCATTGATGAGATAAAGGGCATCTACCGCCATGTTTCCCGCCTGCAGGAGCCGCTTCTCGTACACAAAGCCCAGGCTATGTGTTATGGCTATATTTATGCAAAGGAAAACCATCTCCCGGATATCGGCATACAGATGACATACTGCCATATCCCCACGGAGGAGGTACGCATCTTTGAAGAACGCATCTCTTTCCATCAGATTGAAAATTGGTTTCTGGATCTGGTACGGGAGTATGCGAAATGGGCTGCGTGGGAGATACGGTGGCAGACAGAACGAAACGGTTCGATCCGCAAACTGACTTTTCCGTTTCCATACCGTGACGGCCAGAACCGGCTGGTGAGGGGTGTCTACCAGAGTATCCTACGCAAAAAACGCCTCTATATCGAAGCACCCACCGGTGTAGGCAAGACGATATCTACTGTATTTCCCACTGTGAAATCTATCGGAGAGGGTATCACGGAAAAGATCTTTTATCTCACTGCCAAGACAATTACCCGGACAGTAGCCGAAGAAGCTTTTTCTCTTCTTTCCGGACAGGGTATGCGTCTCAAATATATTACACTGACTGCCAAGGAAAAAATCTGTATTCTTGACAAGCCACAATGTAATCCCCAGACCTGTCCCAGAGCCCTTGGTCATTTTGACCGTATCAATGATGCAGTCTATGATGTATTGACAAACGAAGATGCTATTTCCCGCGAAGTCATTTTGTCCTATGCAGCGAAACATACTGTCTGCCCTTTTGAAATGAGCCTTGATATCAGCACATGGTGTGATGCCATCATAGGCGATTATAATTATGCCTTTGATCCCACTGCCTGTCTGAAACGCTTCTTTGCCCAGGAGACTGAAAATCCCTATGTCTTTCTGATCGATGAGGCACACAATCTGGTAGACCGGGCCCGTGAAATGTACTCTTCCACGCTGGTCAAGGAGGACTTCTTAAAACTCAAAAAGCTCCTGACTCCCCATTCCAAAAAAATCAGCCGCAGTCTGGAACGCTGCAACAAAGAGCTTTTAGAATTAAAACGCAGCTGTGAGGAACGCAGACTATATGATCCGATCGAGATAGAGCCCTTTGTACTAAAGGCTCTGCGTCTATCCTCTCTGTTAGACGAATATCTCCACAGCCGGACAGACTCTGCCGGTTATATGTCCCTGCCGGATATCACGGCAGGAGAGCAGGCAGCTCTCCCCCCGGACAGTGATACCAGAGAGGATCTTCTTGCATTTTATTTTGAACTGCGGTATTTTCTCTCTATTTATGAGGTTCTGGATGATAAATATATCATTTATGGAGACTATGACTCTGCAGGTGCTTTCCACCTGCATCTACAGTGCATGGATCCCTCCGGCTGTCTGGACAGCTATCTTAAACGGGGTCGCTGTGCCGTTTTTTTCTCAGCAACCCTGCTTCCGGTAAATTATTACCGGGAACAGCTCGCCGGAAGGGAGGATGACTATGCCATCTATGCTCCTTCCCCATTCCACTCCTCCCACAGACTGCTTATGATCGCCAAGGATGTCAGTACCAAATATACCAGACGCACTCCGGTGGAATATCGGCGGATCACTGATTATATCCTGCGTTTCATCCAGGCAAAGATTGGAAATTACCTTGTCTTTTTCCCTTCGTACCGTATGCTCACAGACATTCGCGAATATATCGGGGCTTCTGTTTACTGTCAGGAATCTGTCGATGTCTATGTCCAGGAAAGTTCTATGAGTGAGCAGGCCCGCGAGGAGTTTCTGTCCCACTTTCAGGACACTCCATCAAAGACCACGATCGGCTTATGTGTTATGGGTGGTATCTTTGGGGAAGGAATCGATCTAAAAGACAGTCGGCTGATCGGTGCCGTGATCGTAGGAACCGGGCTGCCTATGGTATGCACCCAGAATGAGCTTTTCCGAAATTATTTTGACGAAAAGAAAGGTACCGGTTTCAATTATGCATACCGATACCCCGGTATGAATAAAGTCCTGCAGGCTGCCGGGCGTGTGATCCGCACTGATTCGGACCGTGGTGCTATCCTGCTGCTGGATGAGCGTTTTCTGCAAAGCAGTTATCAGACATTATTCCCAAGGGAATGGTTTCCTTATGACATTGTCAATACCGATTCCATGGGAAAGTATCTATCCGATTTCTGGGACATCTGACGTTTCTTCATAGGTCTGTTCAAAAATATCCCCGCGTATCACATAAATATCTGTCATATCATCCGGGCGGACCGCCATGTAATCTCCTGTCCGTCCCAGAAAATATTCCTGGCCATCCCCGGCAGGAAATATCTTGGTCCTTTTGTCCAGACACCGGGCATAGACACCTGCCCCTCTTTTGGGATAGCACAGTCTCGCATATTCATCAATACTGCAAAACTGCTTTTCCGGCAGAAGCTGCAGCTCCGGCCAGAAATCCATCATCTGCCGGAACACATCAAGGGGTTCACCGGTTGTTTCATAGCTGTTTTGAAATTTATCTCTGCATATATCATAGATCTCTCCTCTGCAGCCGATCATGATATATGTATCCTCCGCAGCGGTGATCTGCAGTCCCGATTCATTTTCCAGTGATTTGATCCACATCTTCTGTCCGGGCTTTGCCACATCCGTAGTCTTTACATAGGCCCATGCTATTTTTCTCTTGTGATAAAAAGGAAGCTGTCTGATCTCTTCGGCATGACTCTGTCCATAATCCTGAGCATCGATCCAGTCGCAGTCCCGAAAATAGGACTCAGCTCTGTCCATCAGATATTGAAGTGTATCCTGTTCTCCATTCTCCTCCATCTGCAATTTCAGAATAACCGAAGAAACCCGCACACTCGCACAGAAAACATCCCCTCTGACCAGCCCGAAATCAGCGATAAGATAATCAAGAAACTCCAGCGGACGCACCCTCTTTGTGCTGCTTAGAAATAACAGGCATTTCTCCTCATGCTCTCCCCACAGCATCAGCAGAAAATCATTTCCTGATTCTCTGAGAAGCTCCATCCTGTCGTGAGTCCATGATGTATCCCAGACGACATTGTCCTCATCCGACTCTGAACCTTCCAAAAAAGCTGTTACCTGTTCCTCAGACACCTGTACTGCCATCAGTTTTTTTTCTTCATTTTTATATATTTTTTCCGCATTTTCTATAATGTCTTTTCCTGTCATTTCCATATCCGGCAACCATACCTTTCCTGTATCTGTAAATTATGAGCCCCAAGTACAAACCTTACCTTCTGCCAGCCGTTATCCCTCACATATCTGGTCCGCAAAGCTGTGAAAGCTCCGGTTTACATGGGTAAAACGCAGAACCATATGTTCTTTTGTCTTTTCTATGATCTTGGCATATGTTTCGGTAAATAATGCCCTTCCATTCTCTCCTGCCGCAAAAATTTCCACGTCCATCCCCACCCGCAGATCATAATTCATCTCCTGCTCCAGCCGGACTACTGCCCTCTTGTGGGAAAATTTTGTAAGCTTCCCTGCGATACACACATCCTGGATCAGCTTTCCTTCTATCGGATACATATTAAAAAGCACCCATTGATCCACAGGATATAAAATATCATTCTTTTTTTCTGACATGTAACAGTCATATCCACCTTCGATACCACACACTTCACAGACTGTCATCGGCTGTGTCATTCCCTTTGCCTGGATTTCCTGTCTGGAAGTGACATTTACCGGCACCTCCACATGCTCCAGACATTTTCCGGACACCAGGATCTGCCCTCCCACGCTAAAGCTTTCGATACGCGAACATTCATTAACCACACTGCCGATGACATTATACCGCATCATCTGCTCCGAACCGACATTGCCGATAAATACCTCCCCCCGGTGAAGGGCGATCCCCATTTCCATCAAAGGATATCCATTTCGTCGGCAGTAATCATTCACCATCTCCATCTTGTTCTGCATCTTAACAGCGGCAGCGATCGCATTCTCCGTCTGTGTCTCTAAAGGAATCGGTGCTCCGAATACAGCGAGTATGGAATCTCCCAGATATTCGATCACGGTCCCCTTGTGTTCGGTCAGATCAGGCAGCATACTTTGCAGGAAATAATTTAATACATCCGTGACCTTTTCGGGTGGCAGTTCCTCTGAGATAGAAGTAAAACCTCTCAGATCCGCCATCATTACAGTGAGCTCACGCTTTCTTCCGCCAATCCCTGCCTTTTCCGGATGCTCCAGAATCTCTCTGAAGATATCATCAGAAAAGTACTGTCCAAAGACCTGACGCAGGAGGCGGTTTCTCGCCTCCAGCTGACCATTTAATTTGACGATCTCCTCCTGCTCCCGCAGATGGTTTGCCTGCTTGACCAGCAGTTTTTCGTAATTCTTGGTCACATCATGCTGCCATGCCGTCTGCTCGATTCGCAGTATTCCCTCCTCCGAAAAGGGCTTGTGCAAAACCACCGTTGCACCCCAGGAATAACATTCTCTGTCCAGCTCTTTATTCCTCGTTTCTGTCATAAAAAACAGCGGTACACCTGCGAGATTCTTTTGCTTCTTTATATAGGACACTGTGATAAAGTCCTCTTTTCGGGACATGTCATAGTCCATAATGATCAAGGAGGGTGCCTCTCTCCATTCACGTCTGTTCTCTTCTGCAGCCTGACATTCCTGAACAGACCTTTTTACGGCTTCCAGAGAAATCTTGCACAGGGCATGCATCCCTCCTGTCGAATTGATCCTGCGCTGTGCCTCGATCATCTCCCTGCGATCGTTTCCAATAACCCAGATATTTCTCCCCATACTCTTCCTCCATGCCCTCCCGGACAAAGGCCGGACATCTCCAAGGATTCTGTGCCGGCATTTTTACCCGGAATCTGTCCTGCTTATCTCCTTCTTGATGATCTCCAGCTCGCGGACGTTTTCTCTTTTATTGTTCTGCTTTCCTTTCGCTTGCAGTAGTCGCACAATGTCCCGGTCCGGATCGGTGCCCCACATTTAATACAGGATAGCCGGATAGGTTCCAGCTTAGGTATTTCCAGATATTCCTGTTCCAAAAGCTGTTCAATGATCTTTCTTGGCACGCCTGTTTCGCGTTCAATGACAATGGCAGGCTTTGCTCCGTTTTTACGCAGAAAATTCTGTACCCGGCGCAGATAATCATAGTTCTCTTTTCCGCACTTTCTACATCTGTAGACTCCTTTGGAGATCATTTTGAGATCTCCTCCACAGAACTGGCACTTCGTCGGGATCCCACTGGCCCGCAAAAAGGATTCTCTCCTCCCTCTGCTGGTTTCCCGGTCTTCTGTCTCCTGTGTATATTTTGTATATTCTGTATTTTTTGAGTTTTTCTCACTCTTATCTTCTTTTGCGCCCCGGTCTATTTTATTCTCCGTCTTTTTTGGGTCACGGTCTTTTTTATCCTCAGCCTCTTTTGCGCCCCGGTCTTTTTTTTCCTCAGCCTCTTTTTCGTCCCGGTCTTTTTTTCCCTCAGCCTCTTTTGCGTCCCGGTCTTTTCTGCCCTCAGCCTCTTTTGCGTCACGGTCTTTTTTATTCTCCGTCTTTTTTATTTCAGGCAATGAGATATCCCGCGGAATATCCAGCAGATTCCGCAGACGATCTTTTAGTTCCTCTATCGCCTCTTGGGGACGATTCACACAATATATGGTCTGTACATTATTCAGATAAAAACGAAACATTTCTGACAGAGGCTCATCATCAATCTGAAAAGGAACAATGGTCCTTCTGTAATTGATCGCACTGTCAATCTCTTTTTCTACCCATATCGACTGCTGGGATTCCTTTGACAATACCAGTAGAAACACCTCACACTGCCGGATGGCTCCCGGAATCTCCCTCGCATAATTAGATCCTGCCGGTATCATGTCCGGTGCGATCCAGTATGTAATCCCCATCTTGTCAAGCATCTGGGTCATTTTCTCTATATATCGCCGGTTTTTTGAACAATAGCTGATAAAAACAGATTTTTTCATTAGTGCCACTCCCTTATG
>OJOY01000624.1_pt1 | contig 17695 bp, 10 predicted proteins | sample 1598361 | NCBI WGS metagenome assembly OJOY01 (sample SAMN03922472, study PRJEB24848) | human gut metagenome | isolation source: stool sample | host: Homo sapiens | place: Germany | collected 2010-11 | reverse complement strand
ATGAGTATCAGAGTCTGTTAATCAACAGCTATACCAATAAATCGGATTTGAATGAGTTGCTGAATTCTTGCGAGGAATATATGCTCCCGAAGCAGATTGCTCAGCAAATCATTAGTAAAGTACTAAATACAGTTAAATATTGGCAGTCACTGGCAAACCGATTAGGGATAATAAAAACGGAACAAAACATGTTCTATACAATTTTTGAACGACAAATCAGATTGTAAAATTCTTTAGCATGAAATAGAAAATGACCAAATGTCCACTTATGAAGAACAATTAATTTAAAGTGTATATTATATATGAAAACTAATACTCATATTGTCCCATTCTTTAATAAGACAGCAGATCTTAAAGTTGGTCTGAATCAATTGGGTCTTAGAAATGCTTCTGAAGCATTGTTTACATCGTTATTGCCAGGATTAAATAATGTTTCAAACAGAATACGATATTATTCATTTTATTGTTGGCTTATTGGTGAATTTTATAAAAATAGGGAAAGTTTTACTGATAAGGAATTCTATAAATATATCCGCTATTCTGAGTACCTATTGGCTCTTATTCATTCCAGAGGACAAGGCGTTGATGGTATTCCAGGTATTACATACGCATTGAGTACTCGTTCTCAAGGAGGTTCTAACTTTGATTTGCAGTCAGGAACATATAATTCACAAGGTAATACAAAAAGTGAAACATACTGGGCGAATGCCGGTGGTGTGTTAAGACAGTATTATTCTTCATCACTTAAAGACATTGCTATTCTAAAAGAGAATAATGAAAAAAACTCAATTCTTAATATCTCGAAAGAAGATGGTTTGGTTAGTGGAAGTATGCTTGCCGAAGTATTTGCAAAAAATGTCGGTGAGGATGGACCAAAATTCTTAAAGATAGTTCAGCGAGGTAATGTTTCAGCAGAAGAATTGAATTCGTTGGAATCTTCATTCAATATGAGGAAGTTCCCTCAAAAGTCTAATGAGAAAGAATTGATTATAGAACTTTTATTACAGAAAGATTATCCAGCATCAGAATCAAAATTCTGTTATAGAAAGTCGACTATTCATCATTACTTAAAGCATTTCTCTCAGAATGGAACAAAAGAGAGTTTTACTAAATATATGTATGATAAATTCTTAAACGGTCATTCAGATGATGATTGTGTATTGGGCTGGTACAGGTATTATCTGAATGATAATTGGCAATATCAGACATCAGTAATTTTTGTTGCTCTATTGAATCAGTTATCAAATAAGGCTGATTGGCAAGAAGTTTCTAGTGTTGCGGAAGAATTGGCTTTATCAATAATAAATGATATAGGTGCTAAGTATAAGGAGGGAACATTAAAAGAAATCTGTGCTTGTATTGAGAAAAATGATATTACGTCCAAGCCACAGCGTGGAAACTTTGATACCGAAGCCGCTCCAGCACTTGTCAATTTGCTAATGGTGTACAACACAAATAAGGATGTTAGGAGTAAAAGGCCAGATTATAGAGAAGCATTCCCAAGTGCAGTGAACTCTGATTTTTACTCATTTATGGATGAGATTGACAAGAGTCTTGAAACAAATTTCTATGAGTGGTTAAAGGATTATATTCTTAAGAAGATTATTTTCTGCCATTACCAAGTCGCTTTGAGAAAGTATCTTCAAACAGGTATTGCTTCACAGAAGTTCATATATGAGAATGGTATGATAAGATTCTTAAATGGAAGTGAGGCTACACATACAGTTCCAAGAACTGATACGCTTTATGATTTTGTTTCAGATCTTGAGCTTGTTGATAACAAGGGAATTACTGATAAAGGTATTCTACTATTGAATAAATTAGAGGAGGCAGAAGCATGATAACACTAGAGGAGAACATCTTTGATTTGCTTGGTAAAGGTAGCACTGTATATCATTCTGCTATTCTTACATCATTTACCTTTGACCCTTACTATTTCTCAAATTATTATATGCCTCAAATGAGAAGCAGGGGCATAAAGAATGTTGTTGTCCTAATTGATTCTACCCAGTATGATGCCATATTGGAAGATACAGAAACATTCAAAAACTTCCGTCATGACTTCGCCTTGATCCGTGTAAAAAACAAGACAAACGGAGTGTTTCATCCCAAGGTGTCCCTGTTCTTGGGAAACAACCAAGCATTGGCTCTTGTCGGTTCAGGAAATCTGACATATAGCGGAATATCGCACAATAAAGAGTTGTGGGGTGCTTTTTGTGCTGATGATAAGGAATCTGATGAGGCTGTCATTATAAAAGATATATGGGATTATCTGTCAGGAAGAATCAGATCATCTTCTTCAGAAGTTGCCATTCAACAATTAAAATGGTGCAAGATATATTCTGCAGCAATCAGAGACTTCGAATCAATAGAATCACCACAACAAAATGATTTTAAGTTTTTATATGCAAAGCCTGAGGTATCAATATTTAGCCAGATTAGAGAGATTTTGAAAGGGGAGGTTAATGCAATTAAGGTAATAGCTCCTTTCTATGATATGGAGGGCAGTTTGATTAACACATTAAAAAGTTCCTTTAAACCTAAGATGATAAAATGTGCTATAGATGCGAGCTATGGCTATATTCCTCAAAAGATTAAAGATTCAAGTGATATTCAGTTCTTCCACTGGCATGAAATATTTGGATCGGATAATAAATTTGAGTTAGCTAAGAAACTCCATGCAAAGGCCATTCAATTTGAAACATCAGAGGGAACTTTCTTTGTGCTTGGAAGCGCTAATGCTACCAGTGCAGCATTTGGTTTGAATTCACATAGCTTTAATGATGAGGCAAACATTATCATCCATTCCGATAAGGAAGATTTCTTTAAAAAGCTTGGAATTGATTTTGGGAAACAGTGTGTAAAGAGTATTAATGATTTTCATTTTGTTGCAAAATATAGTATCAGGTCAGCCAACGAAGCACTCATAACCCATATAACATTATGCGAAAGACATCTGCATGATAAACTTTATATATCATTTGACAAGATTGTCGCAGATGTAAAAATTAGATTATGCCTAGATGATGGTTATAGAGATTTTGATTTCAATAAAGATGGAATTGACATAGGTGGATTAGGAAAGATTCAATATGCAGTCGCAATATTGGGTGATAAAGAAATCTCAAACAAAGCACTTGTCTTAGATTTTGCAGATTTAGTAAAACGTAATCCAGACTCGAAATATTCGAAGATTGAGAGTCTTTTCCATACAAATAATGGAGACTGGGATGATAATATTGCTAAAGTTCTCTCATATGTAAACTTTGATGTTAAGGATAAAAGCCGTACCTCAGGCGTTTCAAAAGGATTATCTGACACATCCGCTAAAAGTGAAACAGTAATTAGCAAGGAGCAATTTGACAATACAAGATTCAGCAAAAGTGTTGATGCAAACCTATACTCTCTGAATATGCGTATTCTGGATCAGATTCAATTTTTCAATTCTAACAAGCAAGAGAATGATGATGAGATTGATGAGTATGCTAGTATGGAAGACTTGGTGACAGGTAATGCTCAGGATGATAGTCAGGAAAGAAGAATACTTAAATCACACTCTAGTAAGAATGAGATTTTGAGTTATCTAAGAAGATTGAAGCGTCACTATGATACTATTGCTAAGGACTTTGACAATCAGGATCCATTTTACAGATTGCAATCGCAGGGTGTGCATTTTGAAAACGATATTACTTGCAACGATTATTCTTATATTCTCATTGCTTTAATGCTGATCTTCCAAAGGATTGCATATCCAATCAAAGGAGATAATAATGGTTATCAGTATAGGCATTATTTCGCTGAATTGGTTGGTCGTTTCATGATGATATATAGGGCAGGCTATCCGAATACTAATGATTTCACATATATTAAACTGGAAGAGATGCATCGAAACTTCCTTGTATATTCTCTATTGATATTGTCTACCAGCAATATGAATAAAGATAGTATTGAAGTGTGGACTTTAAATTTATTTGAGACTTATGGAACCGATATAGAAAAACTTACAAATTGTTATACAGACTTCACAAGGCTTTCAAATGAATATAAGAGTCTAATGAAAGACCAAACAATAGAGGCTATTGATAATGCTTTCAAAAAGTATCAAAACTTTCTAAAGACGGGTGGTAATATTGTCCCTATATCTTTATATTCCGAGAATTTCTATTTCTATAGAAGTAAATTTGGGTTTATGTTCTGTAAAAAATTAAGTATAATGGGGGATGATAAGGGCAGATATTACAGTCTTGAAGTTATATATCCCGGGATTAAAAATCTAACATCAACGTATACAAATAATCAAACAAAAGTTAAGATGATCGAGCCATAACTTTTGTGCTTAAATTCGTTATATATAATTAAAGCAACGAAAATAGAGATTTGATCTTTTCCTAACCAGTGAGATAGAGGTAAAACAGCCCTTTCAGGTGATAGGGTTTGTTCGGGGACGCTAAAATAGACCGTAAAATCAAGGCCTGTTACATAGACTATGTAATAATTGAGCCATAGACTGAGTAATATGAGTTCACAAATGAAGTTTTATTAAGCTTTGTGTAGAATTTGTTGGTAAAAGCCTATGTGCTTTGTTCACAGTTTTCTTCTAAAGAAATTATTCAGCCCCCTGTAAATTTATGCTTTCCTTTTTCATTCAGAGCCTCCATTACCGTATTTCTCCGTACTTTTAATTGTACACTTTACAATTATTGAGAACATGAAAATTGAAGAGGCTATACTCATTGCTTGGCAAATCAGAATAGGGGGCTGAGAGCTGAATAGATTGCAGAGATGATAAACCGTCAGCGATTGCTCCATACTGCCTTTAATGAATTATAAGGAAGATGCGCCACATCTGATAGTCTCATATTTCAAGTACACTTAAATCTGGTTCTTTGCACGAATCTAGATAATCCATGCCTTTTATCTTTAACTCAGGATAATTTAGTATTGACATTGGGCTTTTCTCTCTCTTGAGATAGGATGTTGGTATTACTGTAGCTGTCAGCATCATTGATTTTACTCGTGGTGTATCTGCTACACCTATGCGTTTCGCAACGTCATCAATATGCTCCGTTACCCAGCGATGACGACGCAAGTGTTTAAGAACGAGTGCTTTCTTCTTGTCTCTCTCGGGATTATCACCACGACCAAGATATTCATCCATCTCGGTTTTCATCTCCTTAACATTCTTGGCTGGATTGGTGTTCTTACATTCTATCAAGTAGAGTATATTATGTGATATATCATAAGCCATCACATCTATATCGCCATAATCTTTATCTGCTGCAAAATAGCCTCCAGATTTGATAGTGACATCATGTTTCCATACTCGCATCATTGGTATCTTTTCCAAAAAAGAGCGCACCTCATCGTTGAACACAGACCCTTTTATGGCCTCAAATTTTCCAAGCAAGGTTTTTATCTTCCTTCCCACATAACGTAAGCGGCCAGAATAAAGTAAATCTGATAGCTGAATGCCGGCTTGAATACAGGATCGGAACCCAAACATGCACATGACAGTGCCGTCATCATATTGATAACGAATCACTGGGCGACGCAGATAACTTAATTCTCTATTGTATGACCAAGGGAAGATATCCTTGCCCGCTAATCCTTCTGGCGGAGTGAGGTAATTTCCCCGTTTATCCAAAGAGAGACGAATGATACATTTTTTTGCTAAATCTTCAGTTAGTTCTATACAATGCTCTTGCATAGTCTTGATGAGTTGAGACTCTTCCATCTCTATGACAGACTTCTGCTGTTCCATGGCTATGATGTAACAGATATAAAGGAACTGCAAGATGTTGGAATATGAAACTCCCCAATCCTCTAAAAATGCCACATCTATCTCCTCAAGTTCTGCATCCTTGTTTTTTCCTTTTGTATCTGGACGAACTGCCATCTTAGCCATTTTGCTCTCGAATTCTTCGATTTGCCCATTTACACTTTCAATAGTGCGCGTTGCTGCAAACTCTCCTACATTGTCGGAAAAAACATCATCATAGATGCCATAACGTCCTGAGCCTAATTTCTCAATGGTATGATTAGCCATATCTAAATGTATGGCGTCACATATACCACCAATAGATATCACCTTGTTCATGATAGCTAACAGGCTTTCTACATCATCATTGCCTGGTTTGACACCACCGCCACGATACTGTGTTGCAGCTAGATATTCTATTAAAGCACGAGTAGATATTCCAGCATCAGCAAGTCGGTTTTCTGTGTCGAAGAATTCTTTCCGTTTTGACTCATTTTCTCCAAAACAAAGAATCTGTGCGGGTTGTAAGACTCTGTTATGCTCTCGCTGATAAACCAATGTCTCGTGATTCTGCATGAGCATACGCAGCAACCACAATGTATCAAATGATGATAGGCGTCTATCAAGTTCATTAAGGAGCACATCTACTCCTTTGTGGAGGAAGTCTTCTTTTTCAGTTTTTGTATTGAGTTTACCTGCTATATCATGACCATTCTCCTTCATCCACTGTGGGAATTTGTCTTGTAGTAGTTGTCTGGTGGCGGCATGAATATAGATAGGAGTATAAAGCCACAAGGGTATTAACAGGGGGTTGAGTGACTGCTCCATCATCAGAATCATCTTTGCTTGACCAAAGGGGATGCGAGTATCAATAATTTGGCATGCAGTCTCTTCGTCTATTTCCAGGAGTTTTTTTATGATACAACGCATCATGTTGCGCTCACTCTCATTGCCAGCTCCCATAAAAGAATGGATATAATCATCATTAAATGTAACGGAAACTCCGCCTTCTGTCTTGGATACGTTAAGATTTCCTCCTTGCGTAGGCTTTATGTCGTCATCATAGTGTATTCCTTTATCGGCCAAGACCTTTTCACTGAAGACAAGTTCTATTTCTACGGAGTGCTCATAGCGTTGGCTGATCATATCGGCTATGGCTGGTTGTAAAGTATCCATCCAGTATGCAACAGCTGTTATTACAGTATCGGAAATAGAGGATGGATTTATTCCCTGTTTTTCTTCTTGATAACAACTTACCCACACAGGAATACTATAAGATTCACAACTCTTGGCATTGAAAACTGAATGGACAGGCTTAAAAATTGCCGCATAGTCGAGATCACGTATCACTGGTATATAAGCATACTGTCCATTTAATCTCTTCAGCGTTCCGTGGAAATACAGTTGATCTTTACTTTTGAATATGAGATCACATCCATCATTTGGCTCAATATAAAGCATGTCTGATGGTGTGTTGTCTGTCATATAGAAACTTTCACCATAATGCTTATATATAGCATATACATCGAGAGATTGATTCAGAGGAGTCTCGAGAGATGATACATTCTCTTTGGACCGAGCATAACGAACAAGACTCAAGCTGTCCCATTTCTCAGTCTGTATCAGTTGTAAGAAATCATAAGCAGAGAATTGAAGAAAATAGTCAGTTCCATTTTGCTTTTTCATGGCAAATCCGTATGTCTCCCCCATTGTAGAATACAGAACAAGCGTCAGGATATGGTCATCTTTCGACCTTTTATCATTTCTGATGGTATCAATACGTTTTTGTAAATGTTGGCTGAGATCTCGATTGTTGAAACTCTCATTGCCATCTATGGCTACATTACGGGCTAAATCATGAGCATAGCACACGTATGCAAGCCAATTGACATCAATGCGGAATACATCTTCGTAATAGCCTTCAACAGGAGCAAGTATTTCATCCATTGAATTTTGTACCCAGCGCAGTTGTTCTATACAGGAACGCCCGATGCGCATCCAGACACCATAATGGGTCTGTTTTACTAGTTCTTCAAGACAACGATGTTTTAGAGCTGTTTTTAAGATAAAGTTGTTAATGGCACAGCCTTGACTGGAAATTCCGGCAAAGTAGAAGTTATTGTCAAACTCAACGATTGGTCTGTATAACAACGGATTCTTTTCTGCATCTTGGGTTAGTATATCAGTAGCATTAACTTCTAACAAAAATGATTTCAAAACATTTGGATTCAGCCTATTCCGATGAATGAGTTCTGTCATTGTCGGCAAATTAATGACAAAAGATTGGCTAGTATTTGGTTCGTTAAGCGTCTCGCGAGGGGTCTCATTTCCGCGTACTAAGCCACTTATCCCTGCTTGGGTTGACAAAAGCTTGCTCAGTTCAAGCATGAAGAGTACTCCATCATAAATTTCATTACGGAAAACTTTCGTAAATATATTTCTTTTATTGAATATGGCTTCTGTCATTGAACGGAAAATTTCTGTCGCATGTGTCGAGATGCCAGGAAAGAATGTGTAATTGCCTCCATAAAACACTACAGGTTCGGCAAACATGTTAATCGGCATGTCTTCCATAAGATCAAATGAGAACTCTTGGTCAATTATACTCTTGAACTCACTGATGTCAGGAATCTGGCTACTCTTTCCGAGATTCGCAACTGCTATTTGCAAAAGGTGCTCAATTCGGATATTCTTCCCTCGATTTTGTGGATTAAGTTGCATTGCTATCAAATAGTCCAATATGGGAGGGACTGCATGATTACTTAAATACGCTATCGTTTTTGGTACATCAAGCCAAGAAGATGGCCACAAAGCATGATTTGCTACTGGCAATATTCCTATTGCCTGTTCCTTTTGCATACAACAATGCTTATATTTCTTGCCGCTGCCACAAGGGCAAGGCTCATTACGACCTATTTTCTTTGACATTTTTGAATAAATGTTATCTTTATCTTAACTTAAATCATTTAGCTTAGTCAAAAGCTATTAATCATTTTCAGTATTAGACGAAGAATGTAATAGGTAAAGACTAATTTGGTGTAGTTGCTAATAGTATTCTTACCATGATTTACAGTCCAAATAATTTCTTGTACAAAGGTATTTATTTTAGTCGATGATGAGCAATGATAATCGGTAGAATTTCTAAAACGAACTATTCCCGACTCAAAAATAAGTTGCGATTTGCCAAATCTCATAGAATTTTAGGAGTTTGACGAATTCTTTATCTTATTATCAATGAATTGTAGCCTTATAATGGCTATTTGAAGAGAGTGATGTGTTCTTTACAAAATATACATGAAAAGGAGGAAAAACACATGTGATATCAGATCGGCTAAGGGTTAAATTAGGGTATGAGGTGAAAGACAAAGTTCATAAGACGTTTATGCAAAGTGATGAATATAAAATAACAGCATCATTCTCATCTCACCTTTCATAAACTAATGGTGGGGACGATAGCCGAGGGTATGATCTTGAATACAGGGGAAAAGAAGAGGTTATGTCCAGTGCCTTGAAATCAAACATTATAACGGTGGATCGATTATTCTTACTGATAATTAAGTATGCTATATTTCAATCGGTGGAATGTGCTTGACGGCATGATTTAGCTTTGGTCTCTGTAAAAAAATACTATACTTATATACAATACCTTTTCTGATTCATCAAAATACAACAAGAAATCAAATGACTATATCGTCTATTTTAGCGCTGACGAATTATTATGAACAATGATAAATATTTCTGCTTTTATATTCCTTATTGCAATCAAATTTGTACTTTTGCATCAAACTATAAGTTTTTTCTGTATGAAGCAACTAAATAGAATAAAGGTAGTACTTGTTGAGCAAAACAGGACGGCAAAATGGCTGTCTGAGCAGATTGGTAAGAATACCTGTTCTGTGTCCCGTTGGTGTACAAATACATCACAGCCCGATCTCGAAACATTGTTTCGTATCGCTGAAGTTTTGAATGTGGATGTAAGAGAGTTGATTTATGTAGAAAAACGCGCTAATCCTGATAATCTTCAAGAATATGGCAATACAAAGTGAAGCCGCATTGGAAAACGGCTTAATCGCTACGCTTCAGCAAATGGACTATGAGTTTGTCCAAATAGCGGAGGAGAAAAATCTTCAAGCCAATTTCAAACGGCAGTTGGAGATACATAACCGTAAGCGGCTGACAGAGCACGGTCGCACCGAGTTTACGGATGAAGAATTTGACAAGATACTCATCTACCTTGAAGGGGGCACACGTTTTGAGAAGGCAAAGAAACTCCGAGACCTTTATCCGCTTGACACAGCGGACGGCAAACGAATATGGGTAGAGTTTCTTGACTTTCAGCAATGGTGTCAGAATGAATTCCAGGTATCCAGTCAAATCACGGTGGAGGGACGAAAGAAATGCCGCTATGATGTGACTATTCTTATAAACGGCCTGCCATTGGTGCAGATTGAGTTGAAACGTCGTGGCGTGGAACTCAAGCAGGCATACAACCAGATACAACGTTACCATAAGACTTCGTTTCACGGGCTATTCGACTATGTCCAGCTGTTTGTCATATCCAATGGTGTAAATACCCGTTACTTCGCCAACAATCCGAATAGCGGTTACAAGTTTACCTTCAATTGGACGGATGCAGCCAATCATCCGTTCAATGAATTGAATATGTTTGCCTCGTTCTTTCTGGAGAAATGCACTCTCGGAAAAATTATCGGCAAGTATATTGTGCTTCATGAGGGTGACAAATGTCTGATGGTGCTTCGTCCGTATCAGTTCTATGCCGTGGAAAAGATATTGGACAAGGTGAAAAATTCCAACGACAACGGCTATATCTGGCACACCACGGGAGCAGGAAAGACATTGACCTCATTCAAGGCTGCGCAACTCGTTTCTGAACTGAATGATGTGGACAAGGTGATGTTTGTTGTAGACCGCCATGACCTTGACACACAGACCCAATCGGAATATGAAGCATTTGAGCCGGGCGCTGTGGATGGTACGGACAATACGGACGAACTGGTAAAAAGGTTACAGAGCAACTCCAAGATAATCATTACAACTATCCAGAAACTCAATGCAGCAGTCAGCAAGACATGGTATAGTAATCGGATAGAGGACATACGACACTCCCGTATCGTGATGATTTTTGACGAGTGTCACAGAAGCCATTTCGGGGAAAGTCACAAGAAGATAATGAAATTCTTCGACAACGCTCAGGTATTCGGCTTCACGGGTACGCCTATCTTCACGGAGAATGCCGTGGACGGGCATACGACCAAAGAGATATTCGGCAACTGTCTGCATCAGTATCTTATCAAGGATGCGATTGCCGATGAAAATGTGCTGGGGTTCCTGGTGGAGTATTATCACGGAAACGAAGAAGTGAGAAATGACGATACGCACCGCATGGAGGAAATAGCCAAATTCATCCTCAATAATTTCAATAAGTCAACATTTGATGGTGAGTTTGATGCACTGTTTGCCGTGCAGTCCGTACCGATGCTTATCAGTTACTATAAGATTTTCAAGTCTCTCAAACCGGATATCCGTATAGGTGCTGTATTCACTTATGCCGCCAACATCAGTCAGGACGATGAACAGACCGGGATGAATACGGGGCAATTTGCGAATCAAAGCACTGGTGAGGCGGACGAACTGCAAGCCATCATGAATGACTACAATGAAATGTTCGGCACAGCGTTCACAACCGAGAATTTCCGTGCCTATTACGATGATATCAACCTACGCATGAAAAAGAAACGTGCGGATATGAAACCGCTTGACCTTTGTCTTGTCGTAGGTATGTTCCTTACCGGATTTGACAGCAAGAAACTCAATACACTCTATGTGGATAAGAATTTGGAGTATCACGGATTGCTGCAAGCGTTCAGTCGCACGAACCGTGTGCTGAACGAGAAAAAGCGTTTCGGCAAAATTGTATGTTTCCGTGATTTGAAAAGCAATGTAGATACGGCTATCAGGCTGTTCAGCAACTCCAACAATCCAGAGGAAATAGTAAGACCTCCGTTTGAAGATGTGAAAAAGGAATATCAGCAGTTGGCAACAGACTTCTTGCAGAAATATCCAGAGCCAAGTAGCATTGACCTGCTACAGAGCGAAAAGGACAAGAAAGACTTTGTACTGGCTTTCCGTGAAATCATCCGCAAGCACGCAGAGATTCAGATATACGAAGATTACAGTGATGAAGCAGACGACCTTGGCATGACCGAACAGCAATTCAACGATTATAAGAGCAAGTACCTCGACATTACTGTCGGATTTATCGAGCCTCCAGTCACACCTTCGGTTGTTGCTGAAGATCCTGTTCCATACGGGAATAGCCAAGGATTGGAAGATATTGATTTTTGCCTTGAACTCCTGCATAGCGACATTATCAATGTTGCCTACATCCTTGAATTGATTGCCAACCTTGATCCATACAGCAACGACTATCTTGAGCGTCGTAAGAACATTATTGATACGATGATTAAGGATGCCGAAATGCGTAGCAAGGCAAAGCTCATCGACGGCTTCATCCAAAAGAATGTGGACGAAGACAAAGAGAACTTCATGATACAGCGGCAAAAGGCAGACGGCACAAGTGAACTGGAAGAACGCCTTAACCGTTATATATCGACCGAACGTGAAAAGGCTGTGAACTCTTTGGCACAAGACGAAGGACTTTCTTCGGAAGTGCTCGACCATTATCTGAAAGAGTATGACTACCTCCAGAAAGAGCAGCCGGAAATCATACAACAGGCACTCAAGGAGAAACACCTCGGACTGATTAAGACCCGAAAGGCTCTTACGAGAATTATGGATAGATTGGGGAACATAATAAGAACATTTAGTTGGGACTAAAGGATATGGATAAGACAAAAGAACCGGGATATGTGTATATCTTGACCAATCCCAGTTTTCGTGAGGATTGGGTAAAGATTGGTAAAAGTTCACGTCCAGTTGATGTGCGTTCAAAGGAACTTGACAATACCGCCGTGCCTTTGCCATTTGAGATATATGCAACTATCAAGACCGTAAAATACAATGAGGTCGAAAAACACGTCCATAAAACCATTGACCGTTTGACCGATTTACGCATCAGACAGAACCGGGAATTTTTCAATGTCGCTCCGCAAATAGCACTGGACATTTTTTATGACATTGCAAAAATGATAGAGGATGCCGTTGTTACAGTTTATAAAGACAACAAGCCTGTTACAAATAATGAAAAGCTGGACGAGTATGGCGATGACCACAAGCGCATAGTCAGGCGAGGCCGCTTTAAATTCAGCATGGTAGGCATAAAAATAGGGGAAAGCATAACTTTTATACCCTCAAATACAGAGGTAAAAGTTGCCAGTGATGATTCCATTGAATACGAAGGTCGTATTTACAAGCTTTCTCCTTTTGTCGGCACTTTTATGCCTGAAGATAAGAGGAATACATCGGGAGCTTATCAAGGTGCAAAATACTTTTCGTATAAAGGGAAAGTATTGGATGATTTGCGTAGCGCGATGGAAAACGAAGAAACGGAATTAGAAAGAAACGAAATTGATAACATAGAATAGGAACATTATATGAGCGAAGAATTACAACAGAAACTCCGCGACCAGCTTTGGGAAGTCGCCAACAAGCTGCGCGGCAATATGTCAGCCAGTGATTTCATGTATTTCACTTTGGGCTTCATCTTCTACAAATATCTATCTGAAAAGATAGAGGCATACGCCAACAACGCTTTGGTGGATGACGGCGTATCGTTCAAAGACTTGTGGAATATGGAGGATGAAGATGCCGTTGAACTGAAAGAGGAACTGAAAAAGCAATGTATGGAAGGGGTCGGCTACTTCATAGAACCGACCTACCTCTTTTCATCCGTGATTAACCGAATCAAAAAGAAAGAGAATATATTGCCAATCCTTGAACGGTCGTTGAAACGCATTGAGGATAGCACGTTGGGACATGACAGCGAGGAAGATTTTGGCGGCCTGTTCTCTGATATAGACCTTGCTTCTCCTAAACTTGGCAAGACGGCAGAGGATAAGAATACGCTTGTCAGCAATGTGCTGTTGGCTTTGGATGACATTAAGTTTGGTGTGGAGGCATCGGAAGAAATAGATATTCTTGGTGATGCCTATGAGTATATGATTGGGCAATTTGCCGCAGGAGCCGGAAAGAAAGCCGGGGAGTTCTACACACCGCAAGAAGTCAGTCAGATATTGGCAGAAATAGTGTCTATCGGTCATGCACGCCTTCGCAATGTATATGACCCGACTTGCGGTAGTGGTTCGCTGCTTCTCCGTGCGGCAAAGGTGGGTCATGCGGTAGATATTTACGGACAGGAAAAGAACCCGACAACTTACAATCTTGCCCGAATGAATATGCTTTTGCACGGTATCAAGTTCAGCAATTTCAAGATAGAGAACGGTGATACGCTGGAATGGGATGCCTTTGGCGATACACAGTTTGATGCGGTAGTGGCAAATCCTCCGTTCTCCGCAGAATGGAGTGCTGCCGACAAGTTCAACAACGATGACCGTTTCAGCAAGGCCGGACGACTTGCACCGAAGAAAACCGCCGATTACGCTTTCATTCTCCACATGATTTACCACTTGAACGAGGGTGGTACAATGGCTTGCGTTGCACCTCATGGTGTATTGTTCCGTGGCAATGCCGAGGGGGTAATCCGTCGCTTCCTTATCGAAAAGAAAAATTATATTGATGCTATTATCGGTTTACCTGCCAACATCTTTTATGGTACGAGCATACCGACTTGCATCCTTGTGATGAAGAAATGCCGTAAGGAGGATGACAACATTCTGTTTATTGATGCAAGCAAGGAGTTTGAAAAGGTCAAGACCCAAAACAAGCTCCGTCTGCAACACATTCAAAAGATAGTCGAAACCTACCGTGACCGCAAGGAAATAGAAAAATACAGTCACCTTGCCACGCTGCAAGAGGTAGCCGACAATGATTATAACCTGAATATCCCTCGCTATGTGGACACCTTTGAGGAAGAAGAACCGATTGACATCAAAGCGGTAATGTCTGAAATCAAGGAACTGGAAGCTAAACGTGCCGAGTTGGATAAGGAGATTGATGTGTATTTGAAAGAGTTGGGAATTATATAATTTTGATTGTAACATTTGAATTCGCAATTTGTGACATCAAGATGTATAGGCATGACTAAAGAAATGGAAAAGATAGAGGGCAAGGTGAATGAACCGGTCGCGAATTGCGACCAGTTGCCCAAAGCTATTGACATACAACCAATGATTCGTGTAATCAGAGGCCAGCAAGTTATTATTGACAGGGATTTAGCTCTGCTCTATGGCGTAGAAACAAAGCGTCTTAATGAGCAGGTGAAACGCAATATAGAGCGGTTTCCCGATGACTTCATGTTTCAACTGAATAAGGAGGAAGTAGAAATCTTGAAGTCGCAAAATGCGACCTCAAGTTGGGGCGGCGACAGAAGATTGCCTTATGCTTTCACTGAACAAGGTATCGCCATGCTTAGTTCTGTCTTGAAATCACAAACAGCGGTGGAAGTGAACATCCGCATCATGCGAGCCTTTGTGTCTATGCGCCGCTTCATCGCTACCAATGCTCAACTGTTCCAACGGCTTGAAACGATAGAATATCATCAGCTTGAAATGAAGCAGCATCAAGAGGTGACGGACAAACGCATTGATGAAGTGTTCAGACGGTTGGACGCGAATATTCCACCCATGCAAGGTATTTTCTATGACGGGCAGGTGTTTGATGCTTACCGTTTCGTGTCCGATTTGATGCGAAAAGCAAAGCGTTCAATTATATTGATTGATAACTATGTGGATGACACTGTACTTACATTGCTTGATAAAAGGGGAAACGGGGTTACAGCAACAATCTACACACAGCGAATTAGTAACCTGTTCCAATTGGATGTTGACCGCCATAACGCACAATATTCGCCCATTGAAATAAAGCAATTCAACAAAGCACACGACCGTTTCTTGCTTATTGACGATGAAGTGTACCACATAGGAGCATCCATCAAAGATTTAGGTAAGAAATGGTTTGGCTTCACCTTGATGCGTGACATCACGGCAACTGAACTTATCAACAAAATTAAAGAGTAATGACTATGGCAGATAATAAAGATAAGAAAGTCCTTAATGTTCCGGCTTTGAGATTTCCGGAATTTACGGAAGAATGGGAATCTGTCCTTTTAGAAGATGTGGCAGAGTTTCAGAAAAAGAGAATTTCATCAGATTTGCTGAACAATAGCAATTATATCTCGACTGAAAATATATTGCAGAATTTTGGTGGTGTGCAAAATTCAATCTCAATACCAGCGAATACCAATGTAATAGAATATCAAAGGGGGGATGTATTATTATCGAATATACGGCCGTATCTAAAAAAGGTTTGGTTGTCTGACAGGCATGGTGGATGCAGTGCTGATGTTTTTGTTTTAAGAGGGAATCAATGTGAACGGCGATTCTTATATTATGTCATTGCTTCAGATAGATTTATCAATTTTGTCATGAGTGACGCAAAAGGAGTAAAGATGCCTCGTGGTGACAAAAGCCAAATGGAAAAGTTCACATTCTTTATCCCCACAAATGTAGAACAAAAGAAAATCGCAATGTTTCTATCAATGTTAGATGAGCGTATAAGATTACAAAACAAAATCATTGAGGATTTGAAGAAATTAAAGTCAGCCATTTATCAAGAAATATTTGGAAGCCTTGTTGCACAAACATTGGAACTTGGTCAAGTAGCAGAAATTATCAAAGGGAAACAAGTAAATGGTACAGAATTATTGGAACAGGGGGAGTATTATGTGATGAACGGCGGAACGACACCTTCCGGATGGTTAAACAGATACAATACGGAAGCCAATACAATTTCTATTAGCGAAGGTGGTAACTCCTGTGGTTATGTACAATATAACACTTCTCGCTATTGGAGCGGAGGCCATTGTTATTCGTTAAGAATCCTGCATCCGCAAGAAACTTTGGATTTGTATCTCTATCACTTTCTCAAATGGCAAGAGGATAATATTATGGCACTTCGTATAGGGTCAGGTTTACCCAATATACAAAAGAAAGATTTGCTCCGCTTTCCCGTTATATTACCTGTAATTAACAAACAAAAGAGTATAATATCAATTCTATCAGTCATAGATGCAAAAATGGCCTGTGATATTCTACTTACGGAGCATTATGTCATTCAAAAGAAATATCTACTGCGTAAATTATTTATATAAACATTTTGTGTAGTAAATAGCTCCGTTGCATTGTGAGGTTTTGTATAACACGTTGTTCGCAAGACAATTTGGATGATAACGAATTGAGGATTCGCGCTATGTCTTTTTGTTCGTCCAAATCTGGTATACGGTGAATAGTGTTGAAGAAATCAATTACAGAAATGTTGAGTAGTCCATGATTCCTTGCGCCTTCACCAGCGATGTCGGCAATGCCTTTATGCCATTTTTTTGATTCAAAATAATGCGCAAGAAAATCTGCATTCACCTTGCTTGAATCAGGTCGAAAACAGATATACAAAGGGGATAATACGCCTTTATCATACCATTCCAATCGTTTTATTGCACCCCATGTGTAACCACCCGAATAACTTTTATTATAGGCAAAATCCCCTTTCTGTAAAAGATAATATCCTTCCAAATTTTCACTTGCAACAGTCTTATTGAAGAAATCTTCTTGGTTGACAAGTCCATGCTGCGCTGCAATGGTCAAAACTTGCCTGCATTGATTACCTGTATTTTTAGTTTGAACCCTTTGACATATATCGGAAAGTTTAATCAACTTCCATTCCTTGTTATATGGGGATACCCTTTTAGCTGGCATTGATTCTTTGGGAGTACAGAATAGAGTTTCTGCAATGGCTGACTTTAATTTCTTCAAATCCTCAATGATTTTGTTTTGTAATCTTATA
>OJOY01000565.1_pt1 | contig 19228 bp, 20 predicted proteins | sample 1598361 | NCBI WGS metagenome assembly OJOY01 (sample SAMN03922472, study PRJEB24848) | human gut metagenome | isolation source: stool sample | host: Homo sapiens | place: Germany | collected 2010-11 | reverse complement strand
GTTGTAATTTCTATGGAAAAGGCAAGAGATCAGGCAGAACTCTTTGGTCACAGCCTCCAGAGAGAGGTTGGCTATCTTACCGCTCACAGCGTTCTTCACCTTCTCGGATATGACCATATGGAAAAGCTTGAAAGGGTAAGAATGAGAGAAAAAGAAGAGCTTGTTATGGAACAACTCGGTCTTCCTGCATCATCAAGCTACATAGTTGATGACGATATGGCTTGACAGAGTAGTTATATTACGGGGTATGAAAAAGCAAATCAAAAGTTTTAAAAGTGCATTCAGAGGTTTCTGCTTTGCCGTAAAAAGCGAAAGTCATATGAGATTTCACCTTGTTGCGACATTTTATGTTTTCGTTTTCGGTTGCTTTTACGATTTTTCTGCCGTCTTTGTATGTGCAGGTCCCGTAAAAGTCAAGAACGCAATTTTGGGCATTAAAAGAAAAGATAAACATTAACAAAGGGGCGGCATTTTGCTTGCCCCCGATTTTTGTATAGTGAGGTAATATGTTAAATACAGATAATAAAGATAAATCCGCATTTATTGCCATTGTCGGCAGACCTAATGTGGGCAAAAGTTCAATTCTCAACAGACTTATGGGACAGAAAATTGCAATTGTTTCAAGCAAACCGCAGACTACCCGCAACAGAATCACAGGTGTGCTTACTCAGGGCGAATATCAGCTTGTTTTCTTTGATACACCGGGTATGCACAAGCCGAAAACCTCTCTCGGCAAGTATATGGTGCGTTCCGTCAATGAATCCGTGGGCGGTGTTGACTGCTGTATGCTCGTTGTTGAGGCAGGAAAAGAACCGGGTGACACAGAACTTAACCTTATTGAAAAGTTTAAGTCAATGGAAATGCCGGCAATCCTTGCAATCAACAAGATTGACACGCTCAAAGAAAAAGAAGAACTTATGAAACAGATTGCCCGTTACAGTCTGCTCTACGATTTTGACGCAGTTGTTCCCGTGAGCGCACAGGACGGCAACGGTATGAACGAACTTCTTGATGAGCTTAAAAAGCAGGCAGGCGAGGGCGGTCATTTCTTTGATGACGATACTCTTACAGACCAGCCCGAAAGAGTTATTGTTGCCGAAATTATCCGTGAAAAAATACTCCGTCTTTGCGACAGGGAAATTCCGCACGGCACGGCTGTTGTAATCGAAAAAATGAAAACAAGGGATAACGGTATGCTTGATATTGACGCTACTATTTTCTGTGAAAAAGAAACCCACAAGCGTATTATTATCGGCAAAAACGGTTCAATGCTCAAGAAAATCAGCACATTTGCCCGTCAGGATATCGAAAGATTTTTCGATTGCAGGGTATTCCTACAGACATGGGTAAAGGTAAAAGAGGATTGGCGAAACTGTGCCCAGATTCTTCAGAATTTCGGCTATGACGAAAAGAATTTTGACTGATAATCCGATTAAAAGCGATTCGGGTACACGATTTGACACAATGTCAGATTTTTCATAATATAATAAACGGCGTCCGTGAAACACTAACTGCGGAGGTGTTTTTATGGATAACTGGAGTGCGTGGCAAATATTCTTTACCACGGGAAGCGTTCTTGATTACATTCGCTACAAAAGTATTCAGGATGCCAAAGACACGGGTGCAATCACCGTGAACAGGGAGGAAACCGATGAAATTCCGAACAGAGGGACTGATTATAAAGGAACAGAATATCGGTGAGCAGGACAAGCTCGTTTTTGCTCTCACAAAGTCAAACGGTGTAATCCGTGCATTTGTAAAGGGTGCAAAAAACATCAAAAACGGCAAATGTGCGGCGGCATCTCTCCTCTCATATTCCCGACTTACAATTTATAAAGGTCGGGAAAGTTACATAATCGGCGAGGCACAGCCGATTCGCATTTTCTCAAAGCTCCGCAGTGATGTTACAAAAATGTGCCTTGCACAGTATTTTTGCGAACTCGCTCTGACAATTTGTCCCCGTGAGCAAAAGGCAGACTCATTTCTGAGCCTTGTGCTTAATTCTCTCTACCTTTTGTCAGAGAACAAACGCAGTGCAGACCTTATCAAGCCGTGTCTTGAAATGAGACTTGCAAGTATGGCGGGCTATATGCCCGACCTGAGAATGTGCAGAGAATGCGGAGAATACATTACTCCGCTTATGTACTTTCTGCCACGCATAGGCGCTCTTGAATGTGCCGATTGCAGAACGGATGTGTCGGAACCTGCAATCGCTCTCAATGAGGGAACGCTCACGGCGCTTAGGCACACGGTTTATGCCGATGATGACAAGCTGTTTTCGTTTGCATTGCCGAAGGATGACCTTGTTGTGCTGAATGCGGCGAGCGAAAGTTATCTTAAATACAGATTTGAAAAGGACTTTAAAACGCTTATTTTTTACAAAACAATAAGCAGTTAATCAGACAATGCAGTTTTGTGTGATTACCTATTCAATTAGTGTTTAAACACGAATTGATTGGCGAACTGTGTTCGCCGCTACATTTATTTGTACAAACGGTTACAATGTTACGCTCGGGCATAATATGTTTTTGTCATTATAAACTGTCTGCACGAACGGGGAACGGCGGCTCGCCGTGCGGGCGGATAATATCCGCCCCTACGGACACAAAATTGCAATTATTGAATTTGGTAGAATTATGAACAGACATTACAAAACACTTGAACTTGATAAAATCCTCGAAAGGCTTGCGGGAATGACTTCGATTGAGGACGCCCGTGAAATGGCATTGAATCTCGAACCCGTGTTTGAACTGAAAAAGGTTGAACAGCTTTTACAGCAAACCGATGACGCAGTTGCGTTAAGCGGAAGATTCGGCGCTCCGTCATTCGGCGGTGCCGGAAATTGTTCGGGACATTTACGCAGAGCACAGGCAGGCGGTTGCCTTACCACAGGCGAACTTCTGTCGGTTGCATCAACGCTCAGAACAATCCGCACGGTCAAGGAGTGGCACTCACGCTCAGGCGGAGGAGCAAGCTCTCTTGACGGCTATTTCAGCGGACTTGTTTCCAACAAGTTTCTTGAGGACAAAATCACCTCGGCTATTATAAGCGAGGAGGAAATTTCCGATAAGGCAAGCCCTGTTTTGTCGGATATAAGAAGAAAAATCCGCACAGCCTCCTCAAAGGCTCGTGAGGTACTCGATAAAATTATTCACAGCTCAACATACATAAAGTATCTTCAGGATACTATCGTCACACAGCGTGACGGCAGATATGTTGTTCCCGTAAGAAGTGAATGCAGAGGCAATGTTCCGGGCCTTGTACACGACACCTCGTCAAGCGGTGCAACCGTGTTTATTGAGCCTATGGGCGTTGTTCAGGCAAACAATGACATCAAGCTTTTGCAGTCAAAGGAAGAACAGGAGATTGAAAGAATCCTCTTTGAGCTTTCCGCAAATGCAGGCGATTTTGCCGACAGCATTATCCACAGCTACAAGAACCTTGCACAGCTTAATTTGATTTTTGCAAAGGCTGACCTTGCGTATTCAATGAAAGCGTCAAAGCCGATTATGAACGACAGGGGAATGATTGAGCTCAAACAGGCTCGTCATCCCCTCATCGACAAAAACAAGGTTGTTCCCGTTGATGTTATGCTCGGAAAAGAGTTTGACACGCTTGTAATCACAGGTCCTAACACGGGCGGTAAAACCGTAACTTTAAAGACAATCGGTCTGCTCACGCTTATGGCAATGTGCGGACTTCTTGTTCCGTGTGCCGACAACAGCGAGCTTTCCGTGTTCAGAAGAGTGCTTGTGGATATCGGTGACGAACAGAGCATTGAACAGTCGTTATCAACCTTTTCGGGACATATGACAAATATCGTTCAGATTATAAAGCTTGCAAACGCAGGCTCGCTCTGCCTTATTGACGAGCTCGGCGCAGGAACAGACCCTGTCGAGGGTGCGGCTCTTGCAATTGCAATTCTTGAAAGACTGCGTGACAAACACGCAAAAATCGCTTCAACAACCCACTATGCGGAGTTAAAGGAATTTGCTCTGCGTACTCCCGGAGTTGAAAACGGCAGTTGCGAATTTGATGTTGCAACTCTCAAGCCGACTTACCGACTTCTCATCGGTGTTCCCGGCAAGAGCAACGCGTTTGCAATTTCAAAAAGACTCGGAATAGATGATGAGATAATCAGCCGAGCAAGCGAACTTGTTTCAAACGAGAACAGACAGTTTGAAGATGTTGTTGAAAAGCTTGAAAAGCGCCGTCAGAGCCTTGAAAAACAGCTCGAAAACGCAAACAGACTTACTGCAAAGGCTAATACCGAAAAGCAGAAAGCAGAAAACGAAATGCAGAAGGCAAAGCAGCGTGCAGAGCGTGAGATTGAAAAGGCAAGGCAGGAGGCTCAGCGTATTATTTCACGCACAAGAGCGCAGGCCGACGCAGTTGCCGAAGAGCTCGAAAAGGCGAGAAAAGCCAAGGATATGAGCGTTCAGGCAAGAACACAGCTAAAGAAAAATATTGACAAGATGGAGGCCCATGCCGATCCTGTCAAGGCTCGCAATACTCCCGATGAGGAGTACAAGCTGCCAAGACCGCTCAAAGTCGGCGACACGGTTCTCATTTACGATATCGACAAAAACGCAACTGTACTTGCACCGCCGAACAAGGATGGTGTTGTGCTTGTTCAGGCGGGCATAATCAAAACGAGGGTTGATATCAAGAATCTTCGTTTGCTCAAATCAAACAACAAGCCTGCAAAGGACAGATTTTCAAGCACAAGAAATGTGCCGAGCAGAATGGATGTCCGTCCCGAAACAGAGGTTGATGTCCGTGGTGAAACCGCCTTCGACGCAATCAATATTGTTGACAAGGCAATTGACAATGCCGTACTTTCGGGTGTGAGCAAAATGACGATTATTCACGGCAAAGGCACGGGTGTGCTTAAGCGTGAAATAAACAAGTATCTTAAAACAAACAAAGCCGTCAAAAGTCAGCGACTCGGTGTTTTCGGCGAGGGCGAAGACGGTGTTACAATCATTGAATTAAAGTAAAATCCGACTGAATTTATTTTGTGAAATTTGAGGTAATTATGAAAAAACAGTTTCTTGATTCGGGAAAAATCGTGGGTACACACGGCATAAAAGGTGAGGTCAGAATTGATCCGTGGTGTGATTCCCCTGAATTTCTCTGTGCCTTTAAAAAGCTGTGGCTTGACGAAAACGGAACAGAGTTCATCGAGGTGAAATCCCGTCCGCACAAAAATATCGCTCTTGCAAAAATCAAGGGCGTTGACACAATCGAGGCAGCCGAAAAATACAGAGGCAAGGTTGTGTATATCAACCGTGACGACATCAATCTTGCGGAGGGTGTTCACTTTGTTCAGGATCTTATCGGTCTTGAGGTTAAGGATGCCGGCAACGGCAGAGTTTACGGCAAAATTTCCGATGTTTTGCGTACAGGCGCAAACGATGTTTACGAAATCAAAGATGCCGACGGCAAGACATACCTTGCTCCCGTAATTGACGATGTTGTAAAAGAAATCAATGTTAATGACGGCTATGTTCTTATTGTTCCCATGAAAGGAATTTTCGACGATGAGGATTGATATTATAACGCTTTTCCCCGAAATGTTTGAGCCTGTTTTAAACGGAAGCATAATCGGCAGAGCACAGAAAAGCGGTGTGCTTGAAATCGTGTGTCACCAACTGCGTGATTATGCTTTTGACAAGCACAAAAGAGTTGACGACACTCCCTACGGCGGCGGAATGGGAATGCTTATGAAAGCCGAACCCATTGCCCTTTGCTTTGAGGATATCTGCAAACAAATCGGCAAAAGACCGCATTTTGTCTATATGTCACCGCAGGGCAAAACATTGAAACAGCAAAGACTTCGTGAACTTGCCGATATTGAAAATATCTGTATTCTCTGCGGTCATTACGAGGGTGTTGACCAAAGACTTCTTGACGAGTTTATTGACGAAGAAATTTCAATCGGCGACTATGTTCTCACGGGCGGAGAAATTCCCGCAATGGTATTTGCGGATGCGCTTTCAAGAATGGTTCCGGGTGTGCTTTCCAACAACGAATGTTTTACCGAGGAAAGCCATTTTAACGGACTTCTTGAGTATCCGCAGTACACAAAACCGTCAGTCTGGAGAGGTAAAGAAGTTCCTGAAGTGCTTATGAGCGGTCACCATGCAAATATTGAAAAATGGAGAAAAGAAAAGAGCATAGAGGTGACTGCCCTCAAGCGTCCCGAAATGCTTGAAGAATATAACAAAAAGTAATTTTTGCAGTATATTATCGGTGTGTTTACATAAAATAAGACAAGAAAAAACACATGAAATACCGTGTGTTTACGGGGAAAATATAATATTTTGTAAAAATGCACAATAAACAGGGTAATAAATTCTCTCAAGGTGCATATTAACACGAAATTAATTTATTGTATTGACCTTGTTCGGAAAAAAGATTATAATACATATTAAATTGAGCCGCAATTTGCAGGCATTGGTGGTTAAAAATTTAAAGGCAAAGAGGGTTTTAAAAATGTATGTTAAGGAAGTATTAGTACAGAATAAAGCCGGTTTACACGCTCGTCCGGCAACTTTCTTTATTCAGAAGGCTAATGAGTATAAGTCAACAATTTGGGTAGAGAAGGAAGAGCGTCGTGTAAATGCAAAAAGTCTTCTCGGTGTGTTGTCCCTCGGAATTATCGGCGGCACTACTATTAAGGTAATTGCTGACGGTTCTGACGAAACTGAAGCAGTTGAGGGTCTTGTTTCTCTCGTTGAGTCAGGCTTTGCTGAATAATCAGCTTTAAATTTTACAAAATACCAAGGGGGCGGTTTTTCCGCCTCTTTTTTGTTTCTCTCAAATTAATCTGAAATCGTAAAAGGCGGTGATTTTGTGAATCCGAAAATGTCACAGCTTCGCAAAAAAGCAATGGCACTTCCTTTGTTGCCGGGTGTGTACATCATGCACGACAAAAGCGGAAAAATTATATATATCGGCAAGGCAAAGGCTCTTAAAAACAGAGTCAGCCAATACTTCGGTTCGCAGAATAACCATGCCGAAAAGGTTCGCAGAATGGTTGATAATGTCGATGATTTTGAATATATCATCACGGACAGCGAGTTTGAGGCGCTCATTCTTGAATGTAGCCTTATCAAGCAACACACCCCGAAGTATAACATTCTGCTTAAAGACGACAAGGGCTACAGCTATATAAGAATCAGCTCGGGTGATTGGAAAAAGCTGTCATATACATTGCAGAAAAAGGATGACGGAGCGGAATACATCGGTCCGTACAAGAGCAGTTACTATGTAAAAAATGCCGTTGATGAGGCCAACAAAATCTTTATGCTCCCAACCTGCAACCGGCAGTTTCCGAGAGATTGCGGAAAGGGCAGACCTTGCCTTAATTATCACATAAAGCAATGCATGGCTCCGTGTACAGGCAGAGTAAGGCTTAAAGATTACAACGAAAATCTTAACCGTGCGCTTGAATTTTTGCGTGGCGGTTCAACAAATTCAATCAAAAAGCTGACCGAAGAAATGGAAACAGCCGCAGAAAATCTTGAATTTGAAAGGGCGGCGTCAATCAGAGATATAATAAAATCCGTCCGTAAAATGAGCGACAAGCAAAAGGTTGTTGCAACAAAAATTGATGACGGCGATGTTATTGCAGGCTTTTCGGATGACGGCAAAACCTGTTATCAGGTGTTCCGATTTGAAGGCGGAAGGTTGTTTGACCGTGAAAGCTTTGTGTTTGACAGCGGTGAAAGTGAATCCGAAACCGAAGAATTTTTACTGCGATATTACACTCTGCGTGACAGTGTGCCAAAGAGCATTGCAATCGACAGGAATTTTGATGGTATGGAAGAAATTGCCGAATGGCTCTCGCAAAAGCACGGCAGTAAGGTCGGTATAACGGTTCCGCAGAGGGGTGACAGGGCGCAGCTTGTGGCAATGTGCAAATCGAATGCCGCAGAAACCCTTGCACAGAAAAAGGGCGCAACCGTTCGTGAGTACAATGTGCTTGAAGAACTGCGTGATTTGCTCGGACTAAAAAAACTGCCCGAATATATCGAATCCTACGATATTTCAAACCTTGCAGGCACGGAAAATGTTGCGGGTATGATTGTTTATAAAAACGGCAAACCGCTCAAATCGGCTTACAGGAAGTTCAAAATCAAAGGCTTTGAAGGACAGGATGACTACGCATCCATGGCGGAAGTTTTGACAAGACGATTTGACGAATATTATAAAAATCCCGATGAGGACGAGGGCTTTGGAAAATTGCCCGACCTTATCCTGCTTGACGGCGGTAAAGGTCAGGTTGCGGCTGTAAAAGAGGTTTTGCAGAGTAAGAATATTGATGTTCCGCTGTTCGGTCTTGTGAAGGACGATAAGCACAAAACCCGTGCCGTAACGGGCGAGGGCGGAGAAATTGCGCTAAGTCCCGCACGGTCGCTGTTTGCGTTCCTCGCAAAAATGCAGGATGAGGTTCACCGCTTTGCAATTGGCTATCACCATTCAAGACGAAGTAAAAATACATTCAAAAGCTCGCTTACAGGCATTGAGGGTATAGGCGAAGTCAGAGCAAGGTCGCTTCTTAAGTATTTCAGAACGATTGAAAACATCTCAAACGCAGACCTTGCAGAGCTTGAAAACGCTCCTAAAATGACAAAAGACGCCGCACTTGCGGTGTATAAATACTATCATCAGCAGGATGAAAACGAAACAGAGTAAAATATTGTTGTAAAATATCTTTTAATGTGTTATACTAAAATTTGCAGTTTTAAACAATTGTTTGAAATTCAACTTTTCGGTAATGCCGTATGCCTGCTTGCGGTGTTGTTTTATGATTTTGCAGGCGGAAAGGCTGCGTGCGTTTTATGAGAGTTATTACAGGCTCCGCAAGAGGCAGACGACTCGAAACCCTTGAGGGTGAAGATGTAAGACCGACAACCGACAGAATTAAAGAGGCTGTTTTTTCGATTATACAGTTTGAAACCGAGGGCAGAAACTTTCTTGACCTTTTTGCAGGCTCGGGACAAATGGGTATTGAGGCTTTGAGTAGAGGCGCAAAGTCGGCAAGCTTTGTTGACAATGCAAAAAAATCGCTTGAAACGGTAAAAAGAAACCTCAAGGCTACTAAGCTTGAAAACTCGGCAAAGGTTTTTGCAATGGATTTTCACAGCTTTCTTTCGATGAATTCACAGCGTTTTGACATTGCATTTCTCGATCCGCCATACAGAACGGGAATGCTGCAGGATGCCCTTGAACTTGTTCCCGAGGCTATGAACGATACGGGTGTAATCATTGCGGAAAATCCTCTTGACGAAGAAATTTTGTCGAATTACGGTGATTTTGTACTTGACAGACAGTATCGCTATGGTAAAATAAAAATAACTACATTCAGACATAAGGATTTTCAAAGATGAACAAAACAGTGATTTGTCCGGGAAGCTTCGATCCCGTAACGCTCGGACACCTTGATGTTATCACGAGAGCGTCAAAGCTTTTTGACCGTGTAATCGTGGGCGTGCTTGTCAATTCTTCAAAAAAGCCGATTTTTTCAATTGATGAGAGAATTGAACTTTTGAAGGAAGTTACCGAGCATCTCAATAATGTTGAAATAGTAGGCTTCAACGGTTTGCTTGCACAGTATTGTGAGGAACACGCTGTGGACGCAATTGTTAAGGGACTCAGAGCGGTAACTGACTTTGAATATGAATTTCAGATGGCGCTCACCAACAAAAAGCTGAATCCGAACCTTGAAACCCTGTTTTTAACGGCTGAGGCGGATTCAATGTATCTCAGCTCGAGCATGGTTCGTGAAATTGCCTCAATGGGCGGTGACATCAGTAATTTTGTTCCTGCGTGTATCCATGACAGAATTGTGGAAAGACTGAAAAATAAATAAGCGTTTGATTTTTTAATTAAAGGTGGATTAAACCAAACATATAAGGAGTGGACAGAAATGAAAGTTGAGGATTTGATTTTACAGCTTCAGGATGTTATCAGTGCCGCTAAGTCAATGCCGTTTTCGGGTGGTAAGGTAATGGTGAGCAGTGATGAGATTTATGATATTCTCGATCAGATTCAGGACGCTATGCCGGCAGAGGTAAGACAGGCAAAGAATATTGTTGCTGACAGAAAGCAGATTCTTGCCGAGGCTAACCGTGAATCAGAGAATATAATCAGAAGTGCCGAGGAACGCAAAAAGGCTATGCTTAACCAGAATGAGCTCGTTCGTGAGGCTCAGGCAAAGGCTAAGGAAATTGTTGACGATGCAAAGCAAAAATCGGCAGAAATCAGAAAAGCTGCTAATGTGTATGTTGACAGCATTATGAAACGCACGGAAGAGGGCGTTGCAACACAGCTTGAGGCTCTCAGAAAGACTCATGCAAACATAGTCAGCTCACAGAAAAAGCAGGGCTGATTTAAATTTAGCTTATTAAGGACAGACTCAATATGAGCCTGTTCTTTTTTTATGCCGTTTTTATCGTGTGTGTTGTGTCACATTATGACACTGAAACGAATGCTTGCGGAATCGGCGGTTGAAAATATAAAAATAATGTCGGCTTTTGTAACCCGTGCGGTGCGTTTTGTAATTTTTAAGACTGCTGTTTTTGCTATGGAATGGGTGAAACCCTCTGTAAAATCAGCTTTTTTGGGCATAATATTCTTTTACGAAAAAATATGGTTTCAAAGTTGAAAGCATTTGAAATGATTTGTAAATATTATTTGTTTTTTCGTAACTTTGATATTGATTTTTTTGTACCTATGGTTTATAATAAGACAAAAGGTGTCAGAAGGTGTCATTCGGTGACTTTTAAAACCACAGAGTGACGGTTTCTGAAGAAAAGTGTATGGAGGTGGGCAGATGTTTTCGGGAATGACAAATCATTCTATTGATGCAAAAGGAAGAATTGTACTGCCCGCAAAGTTCCGTGAACAGCTCGGCGAAACATACTATCTTGCACGAGGCTTCGGCAACAAGTGCATTCAGGTTATGTCAAGCGAACAGTTCAACGCAATGTGCGAGAAGATTCTTGCACTTCCCGCAAACCTATCTATGGCTGTTCAGTACACCTTTAACGCTACTGCGGTTGAGGTTACTCCCAACGCACAGGGCAGGGTGATTATTCCGCAGTCCCTGCGTGAGTTCGCCGAGATTGAAGGCGATGCGGTAGTTATCGGTATGACAAACAGACTCGAAATCTGGAGCAAGAAAAATTATGAGGACTATGTTGCTTCTCAGAATGAAAATCTTGCACTTGCTCTCAAGGAGTTAAAGCTTTAAGGAGGTTGTTATGGAATTTTCTCATATTCCTGTCCTTCTTGAGCAGGCTGTTGACGCTCTTGCTGTTAAGGAAAACGGCATTTATGTTGACGGCACAGCGGGCGGAGGCGGTCACAGCAGTGAAATCCTCAGTCGACTTACTACGGGCAAGCTCATTTCGATTGATCAGGATCCCGATGCAATACTGACGCTGACAGAGCGTTTTAAGAAAAACGAAAATTCAATAATTATCAAGGGTAATTTTGCCGATATGGTGAGCCTTCTTAATTCAAGAGGAGTTGGCAGAGTCGACGGTGTTCTGCTTGACATCGGTGTTTCATCTCATCAGCTTGATACAGCCGAAAGGGGTTTTTCCTTCCATGAGGACGCACCTCTCGATATGAGAATGAGCCAAAGCGGAACAACAGCCGCAGAGCTTGTCAACACTCTCCCCGCAGGTGAGTTAAGACGAATCCTCAGCGTTTACGGCGAAGAAAAATTTGCCGGTGCAATTGTAAACGGAATCGTAAAGGCAAGAGCCGAAAAGCCGATTGAAACTACCCTTGAGCTTGCGGAAATTATAAAAGAAAATGTTCCACAGCGTGTCCGCCGTGACGGACATCCTGCGAGAAAAAGCTTTCAGGCTTTGAGAATTGCGGTAAACGATGAACTCGGAGTTCTTGAAAGAGGTCTTGACGGTGCATTTGAACTTCTCGGAAGCGGCGGAAGGCTTGCAGTTATTACCTTCCATTCGCTTGAGGACAGAATCGTAAAACAGAAAATGGCATCTTGGTGTCAGGGCTGTACCTGTCCAAAGGATTTTCCCGTGTGTGTTTGCGGAAACAAGCCAAAGGCTAAGCTTGTTGTAAGAAAGCCGGTTTGTGCAAATGAAACAGAATTGAGGAATAACCCGAGAGCAAGAAGTGCAAAGTTGAGAATATGCGAAAAAATTTAAAAAAAATTCTCTGTGACTATAGACAAAACTGCCTGTTTGTAGTAAAATATAACAAAGTTGTAAAGATTATTACAGACACAAGCAATTGTGCTTTCGTGTTTGTTAATAACAAAATGTATGGCTTTGAAATATATGTCCGATAAAATCGGATTGATTGTGTGTTGTGTGTATTTTATAAATTTATTAAAGGTTTGAAACTTTTTTGTTTTATCGAAAAATAAAGCAAAAATGTGTGTTTTATGAAATTGATATAGAAAGGCATCAGGTGCGTTTAATGGCTTATGAAAACAGAAATGCAGCTTATGATTTGAGTCTTTTTGATGACAGCAGCGACTATGTTCCGGGTTCGGCCGCTCCTGAAAGAAAAGAAGAAGTACATAAAAAGCAGGAAAGAAAAAGAAGAAAAAACAATGTTGTAAGTCTTCCGAAGGAGGAACTTCAGAAGAACAGACGCCGCAGACATAACAAGTTTAAAATCGCTCTCGGAACAGTGAGCGGTGCTGCAGCGACAATCATAATCGGCATCATAATTGTCGGACAGGTAAGACTTACCGAGCTTAATCAGGAAGTTATTACGGCTAAAGAAACTCTTGCAAATGCACAGAGCGTTTATACACAGACACAGATGAAGCTTGAATCAAAGCTTTCAACATCGGATATTGAAAAGTATGCCGAGGATAAACTCGGTATGACCAAGGCTACGAACACACAGAAAGAATTTGTTACCCTTGCAGGCGGAGATAAAGCAGAGGTTTCTGCAAGTCAGGAAAGTGACAATCTCTTTACACAGTTCTGGAGTTCGGTACAGAATCTTTGGTCATAACATTTAGATTAATTTAATAAATATGTTATGAAAGAATGGAGAGTTAAGACTGCGTCTTGACTCTTTTTTCGGTATATATGCGGATTGACACGGAGCGTAACGGACACTATTTTGCGGTGAAAGGAGCTTTACATTGCAATCACCAGGATCAAAAAACAACTCAAAAAAGCGTGCCGAAAAGGGACCTGCACAAAGACTGAGACAGCGTACCGCCATATTGATTTTACTCATACTTGTGCTTGGCTTCGGTGCGGCTGTTTTAAGACTTACATACCTCACCACCGTTCAGAGCAGTGAACTTCAGGAGTCGGCTGTTGACCTTCAGCTTGCCGACACAACTGTTTCCGCAAAACGAGGAACAATTTATGACGCAAACGGCAATGTTCTTGCCGAAAGCGCATCGGTTTGGCAGGTGGTAATGTCGCCTGTCAACTTTAAGAATGACAAACAGCGTCAGGCTGCCGCAAAAGGTCTTTCGGAAATTTTTGACCTTGAATACAACGATGTGCTTGACGATACAAAACAGCAGAGCCATTATGTTGTTGTCAAAAGAAGAATCGAGTCGGATGAGCGTGAAAAGGTTCTTGAGCTTATTGACACTCTGAAAAAGGATTACAGCTGTTCGGGTGTTATTCAGCTGCTTGACGATTACAAGAGATATTACCCGAAAAACAGCCTTGCATCTTCCGTAATCGGTTTTACGGGCAGTGACGATCAGGGACTTGAGGGTATCGAGTACGAATATGACAGCTATCTGTCGGGTACTCCCGGTCGAATTATCACGGCACAGAATGCAAGAGGTACGGATATGCCGTTCCGATACGAACAGAATGTTGAATCTGAGGACGGCAACAATGTGTATCTCACAATTGATGAAACAATTCAGTCAATTTGTGAAAAATATATGCAAAAGGGTGTTGAGGACAACAATGTTCTTAACAAGGGCGTCTGCATTGCAATGGATGTAAACACAGGCGCAATCCTTGCAATGGTAACAACAGACGGCTACGATCTTAACAATCCTTATGAGCTTTCGGCAAAGGATAAGAAGAAAATCAAATCAACTCCAAAAAAGAAACAGGCGGAGGCAGAAAGTGCGGCTCTCAGCAATATGTGGAGAAACAAGGCTGTTGCCGACACATATATGCCCGGTTCTGTATTTAAGATGTGCGTTGCGTCAGCGGCTCTTGAAGAAAACCTTGTAAATGAAAAAACATCATTTACCTGTACGGGTTCAATTTCGGTTGAGGGCGAAACAATTCATTGTTCAAATATATCAGGTCACGGAACACAGAACTTTGTTGAGGTAATTTCAAACTCATGTAACCCTGCATTTATTCAGATCGGTCAGATGCTCGGTGCAGGCAAGTTCCGTCAATATTATCAGGGATTCGGTTTCAGCGATAAAACAGGAATCGACCTCCCGGGTGAGGCAGAGGACAGCTTCTGGAAAGAAGGCAAAATGGGCGGTGTTGACCTTGCGGTTGCATCATTCGGTCAGAACTTCACAATCACTCCTATTCAAATGATTACAGCCTGTGCGGCTGTTTCAAACGGCGGTTATGTTGTTCAGCCTCATGTGGTTTCAAAAATCACAGACTCAAAGGGCAATGTAATCAAGACTGTTGATAAAAAAATCAAAAGACAGGTTATTTCAGACGATACATCCAAGAAGATGAATGAATACCTTGAATATAACACAGAAAGACAGGGTGCTGCCGCAGGTTATATTTCAGGCTACAAGGTAGCCGGTAAAACAGGTACAACTGAAAAAAGGGGTGTAACAAAGTTTGAAAGCTCATTTTCTGAGGACTATATATCATCATTCTGCGGTTATGCTCCGGCAGACGATCCGCAGATTGCAATGCTTGTATTCTTTGATACTCCCGACGGTGACGCCTACTACGGTTCACAGGTTTCATCACCTGTATTTATAAATATTATGAGCGAGGTTCTTCCTTATCTTGATGTTAAGACATCATACACAGACGAGGAACTCGGTTATGTTGACGCATCTGCGGGCGACTACACAGGAGTCAGCGTTGACGAGGCTAAAACAGCTGTTGAGGCTGACGGCTTTACGGCAACCGTAAAGGGTAACGGTTCAACTGTAATTTCACAGATTCCGACCGTATCGTCAGGACTTCAGAAGGGCGGCAGTATTGTCCTCTACACAGACAGCGACAGTCAGTCGGAAACAGTAAGTGTTCCGAGTCTTATCGGTCTTTCTCCCGATGAGGTAAACGATGTTGCAAGTGCCTACGGATTGAATGTCAGCTTCTCGGGTGCAACAACATCCTCCGGAACAAGCTCATCACAGAACATTGAGGCGGGAACTTCGGTCAGCCCCGGTACGGTAATAACGGTATCTTTTGCGGATTCCTCTTCAACACTCAACGAATAACAAAAATATTTATTAGTCTGAAAGGAAAGATAACTATGATTTACGGAATATGGACATTTTGTGCGGCTTTGCTTGCTTTTATAATCTCAGCCGTTACAGGCAAGTTTTTGATTCCATACCTTCGCAAACTCCACTTTGGTCAAACAATTCTTGAGGAAGGTCCTAAGTGGCACAAGGGCAAGCAGGGAACTCCCACAATGGGCGGTATAATGTTCATCGTTGCAATTGTGGTTGTCACAATGATCAGCACAGTTATATATGCTTTTACAGGCGCTGATTTGGTAAATTCATTCTTTGCAGACATTCCAAGAGAATGTATGTTCATTTTCTGCGGACTCGGTCTTGCGGTTGCAAACGGTTTTATCGGCTTTATTGATGATTACATCAAGGTTGTAAAAAAGCGTAACCTCGGTCTTACAGCGTCACAAAAGCTGATTCTCCAGTTCCTTGTTGCCGCCGCTTTTCTTGCAGTTCTGGCAATTGCAGGCTACGGTACAACAACAACTATTCCTTTTGTCGGCAAGGTTGACCTCGGATTTTTCTATTATATTATTGCCGCCGTTGCAATCGTGGGTATCGTAAACTCGGTAAACCTTACAGACGGTATTGACGGTCTTGACGGTTCGGTAACATTCTTTGCGTGTGTTGCATTTATGCTTATCGCCTGCGTAAAGAGCTATCTCGGTATAACAGCCATGAGCGCCGCATCTGCGGGTGCCTGTCTCGGATTCCTCGTATGGAACTTTCACCCTGCAAAGGTGTTTATGGGCGACACGGGTTCACTTTTCCTCGGCGGTCTTGTATGTGCTCTTGCTTTTGCAATTGATATGCCTATTCTTCTTATTCCGATCGGAATTATCTATATTGCTGAGGAGCTTTCCGTTATTCTTCAGGTCAGCTACTTCAAAATCACACACGGCAAGCGTCTTTTCAAGATGAGCCCTATCCATCACCACTTTGAAATGTGCGGTTGGAGCGAGGTTAAGATTGTCGGTGTGTTCAGTGCAGTAACCGCAGTTTTCGGTGCAATCGCTTTTGCACTTGCATATTTTGGTGCATAAATAAACGCAGAAATACTTGTTTAAAATAAATTTTAAGGGAGGAACGGTCTTTGGCTCCACAAAAAAGAATGATGCTTAAAGCTGATGTAAACAGAATATATGATGAAGAGGTTTACTCGGAGCAGAAGATCAGGGAAGAAAAGTTTTTTGTCCGTCCTACTCGTCAGAGAAAGATGAAAAAAGGAAAGCTGTTTTCCGTTGGCATGGGACTTGACCTTCCGTTTTGCATAATCATTCTTGTACTTCTCACTATCGGTATGATTATGATGTTTTCTGCAAGCTATGCCTATGCTTATTACAATCAGGGCGACAGCTATTATTACCTTGTAAGACAGCTCATTTTTGCCGCTATCGGCGTGGGCATAATGTTTTTCCTTTCGTTCTTTAACTATAATAAACTTCACAAAATCGCACCGATTGTTCTTGCAATTTCGTATTTGTGCCTGCTTGTGGTTCTTGTACTGCCGGGTTCCGAAGGCGTAAAAAGATGGATTCCTCTCGGCATTTTTAACATTCAGCCTTCCGAAATTGCAAAGTTTGCAATCATCCTTTTCTTCTCACATTGGTGCAGTAAATACTATAACAAAATGCAGTTTGCCCGTTACAGCGTTTTGCCGGGTATAATTGTTTTCGGTTCAACAGCACTTTTGCTTTTTCTTGAACCGCACTATTCGGGCATCGTAATTATCGGCATTCTTTCGGTTGTAATGCTTTATATCGGCGGAATGCAGACAAAGTATCTCGGAATCGGTCTTGGACTTATTGTCGGAGTAGTGCTTATACTTGCCGTCACAAACAGCCTGTCATACGCCATGAGTCGTCTTGACGGTTGGGGTCAGGCGCTTGAATATACAACAGATGATATGTGGTGGACTACATATCAAACCCGAAATTCACTCTATGCAATCGGTTCTGGCGGACTTTGGGGACTTGGTCTCGGTCAGTCAAGAATGAAGTACCTCTATATTCCTGAGCCGCAGAACGACTTTATCTTTGCCGTTGTTGTTGAGGAGCTCGGTCTTGTGGGCGCACTTATGATTCTCCTTATTTTTGCACTTCTTGTGTGGAGAGGCATCACACTTTCACTTCGTGCAAAGGATAAGTTTGGCAAACTTCTCGGTATCGGTCTTACCTCACAGATCGGCATTCAGGTTGTGCTGAATATTCTCGTTATCACAGACTGGCTACCTAACACGGGTATCAGCCTTCCGTTTTTCAGCTACGGCGGCAGTTCGCTTATTATGCTGCTTGCCCAGATGGGACTTGTGCTTTCAATTTCCAGAACGGCAAATATCGAAAGACAATAATTTAAAAATAGTTTTCTCCTGCATGAGTTTTGCAGAATTTTCAAAAGAAAGGTAAGAAAATTATGAAAGTATTGCTTGCAGGCGGCGGCACGGCGGGACACATAAATCCTGCACTTGCAATAGCCGGATATATAAAGAATAAAAGAAATGATGCCGAATTTTTGTTTATCGGCAACCGTGGCGGAATGGAGCAAAGACTTGTTCCACAAGCCGGTTTTGAAATTAAGTCAATCACAATCAGCGGATTTAAGAGGAGCTTTTCTCCTAAGAGTATGCTTGAAAATGTTAAGACAGTTTCAAGAACCTTCACTTCTTCAAGAGAGGCAAAGAAAATAATTGCAGAGTTCAAGCCTGATATCTGTATCGGAACAGGCGGATATGTTTCGGGTCCCGTTATCAGAACAGCCGCAAAAATGGGTATTCCGTGCATTATTCACGAGCAGAATGCATATCCGGGCATTACAAATAAAATGCTTGCAAAGAGCGTCAAAAAGGTAATGCTTGCTGTTCCGGATGCAAAAAAGTATTTTGACAAAAATGTTGATTTTGTCATTACCGGAAATCCTGTAAGACAGGAAATCCTCACGGCAAAAAAAGAAGAGTCAAGAAAAGAACTCGGGCTTGACAACCGTCCCGTAGTGCTTTCGTTCGGCGGAAGCCTCGGAGCAAGAAAAATAAATGAAGCTGTTGCAGACCTTGTTGCAAGAAGCGGTATTGACGGCAGGTATCAGCACATTCACGCATACGGCAGTTACGGCGACTGGTTTCCGCAGCTCGTTGAGGAAAAAGGCACTGACATTGCCGATTGTTCAAATCTTGATATAAGACCGTATATTGATAATATGCCGACTTGCATGGCGGCGGCAGACCTTGTAATCTGCCGTGCAGGTGCAATTACTCTCAGCGAAATTCAGGCTATGGGCAAACCGGCAATCCTTATCCCGTCACCTAATGTTGCCGAAAATCACCAGTACCACAATGCAATGGCACTTGTGAATGCAGGTGCGGCTGACATTATTGAGGAAAAAGACCTCACGGGTGCGGCTCTTATGCGTAAAACTGACAAAATGCTTCTCAATCCCGAAAAGCTTGAGAAGTACAGTGAAAATTCACGCAAAATGGCAATTACCGACGCCAACGAAAGAATTTATTCGGTAGTCAAAAAAGTTCTCGGACTTGTGTAACGGTAACATTTATAACGCTTTCTCATAGAATAGAAGGGTATTCTTTTTGAGAGGGTGTTATTGTGTCAAAACTGCTTGTTACAGGACGCAAAAAGCTTGACGGAGAGGTTGAAGTTCAGGGGGCAAAAAACAGCGCTTTGCCGATTATTGCCGCCTCGATTCTTACAAAAGGTGAAAATGTAATCCACAATTGTCCTTCGCTTTCCGATGTTGACGCATCTGTCAACATTCTTCGGTATCTCGGCTGTGCCG
>OJOY01000533.1_pt1 | contig 20114 bp, 18 predicted proteins | sample 1598361 | NCBI WGS metagenome assembly OJOY01 (sample SAMN03922472, study PRJEB24848) | human gut metagenome | isolation source: stool sample | host: Homo sapiens | place: Germany | collected 2010-11 | reverse complement strand
GCTCGGAGATGTGTATAAGAGACAGGTAGTAGGCGGAGATGGCCATCACGAAGATGGCGCCCGTCATGTAGCCGCCGGCGACGGTGTGGACGAACTTGGCCTGAGCCCATTCGTTCGTGAGAACGGCCCAGAAGTCGACCATTTCCATTCGCATCGTCTGGAAGTTGAACTCAGCGCCGACGGGATTCATCATCCAGGCGTTGGCAACGAGAATCCAGAGGGCGGAGAGGTTGGAGCCCACGGCCATGAGGATCGTAGCGGCAAGATGCTTGCCCTTGGAGAGGCGGTCCCAGCCGAAGAAGAAGAGGCCGATGAAGGTGGACTCAAGGAAGAAGGCCATCAGGCCTTCGATGGCGAGCGGGGCGCCGAAGATGTCGCCCACGTAGTGGGAGTAGTAGGCCCAGTTCGTGCCGAACTGGAACTCCATGGTGATGCCGGTGGCAACGCCGAGGGCGAAGTTAATCCCGAAGAGCTTGCCCCAGAAGCGGGTCATGTCTTTGTAGATTTCCTTGCCGGTAAGGACGTACGTCACTTCCATGGCCACGAGCATGAACGAAAGTCCGAGCGTCAGGGGCACGAAGATGAAGTGGTACATCGCGGTCACCGCAAACTGAAGGCGGGACAGGTCAACAAGATCAGATGGGATCATTGAGGACTCCAGATGTTATTTGGTTGGATTGGCTTTGGCAGGTGCGTCCGCAGCGCCCAGCACGACGTTTCCGACAACGTCGGCATTCACTTCGGGACGATGCTCGGGACTGAAGAAGAAGTACCAGAGGCCGAAGATGAAGAGAAGCTTGCACGCGATCACGACTGCGATTTCGCGGCCGAGCTTCGACTTGCCAGGGGAGACGTTGTTGGTTTTCATTGCTGGGAAATACGACGGATGCACATCAACAGGTTCATGCTAAGGCCGTCCGAGCCGAAAAAACCGCAGGAACTTTCTAACAAAACTTGCAAATTGACTAAAACGACATGAGTGTGTCAGTATGGCAGTCAGTTTGACATGCGGAGTGGCAGATATGTCAGTCAGTTCTGAGTTGAAGACCGTCCTCGACGCGTTTGACGATCCGAGGCTTCTCGTGAGGGCGGACCATACGGTGGCGTATGCCAACCGCGCCTTCGTGAGGCGCTACGGGCGGCAGGATTTTGCAGGAAGGAGCTGCTATGAGCTTCTCTTCCACAAGTCGTCGTGCTGCGCCGAATGCGGCGAGCGCTGTCCGCTTGAGAGCGCGGCCGTCACGGGGGCGTCCGAGACGGTGCTGCGCAGGGAGCTCGGGCCGACGGGCGTGCGCTATCTCGAGCTCTGCAGCACGCCGCTCAAGGGGGCGGACGGAAGAGCGGTGCTCTTCATGGAGTCGATTGCGGACCGAAACGGCACCCAGGAGCCCCTGAATCTCAGGGGTGTCGTGGCCGAGTCGCCAGCCACGAAGGCCGTCCTCGAGAAGATCTCGCTCGTCACCGCGCTCGACGTGCCCGTGCTCTTCATCGGGCCTTCGGGGAGCGGCAAGCGGGAGTTCGCCCGCCTGCTTCATGAAAACTCCCGCCGCGCAGCACACTCCTTTCTCTGCGTCGACTGCAGGGGGCTGACGCCCGCAAAGCTCAGCAGGGAGCTCCAGCTCACCGCCCCCTTCGGTCTTTCCGGCGGCACGCTGTATCTGAAGGGCATCGAGGAGCTCTCGGCCGACATGCAGGGCGCCGTGCTCAGGATGCTCGAGACGGGCAGCTGGGTTGACACGGAGGGCGCGAGCTGCGAGCGAGCCGACATCCGCCTCGTCTGCGGAACGAGAAAGTCGTTGGCCGAACTGCTGGAGGCGGACGTCCTGAGGGAGGAGCTCTACTACAGGCTTTGCGTCTGCCCGATCCGGGTGCCCGGACTGGAGGAGCGTGCGGAGGACCTGCCCGAGATCGTGCGCCTCACGCTTCAGAGCCTGAAGGCGAAGGGACTCGAGCTCAGGCTTGCTCCGGGCGTCTGCGAGGCGCTTTCCCGCCGCACGTGGCGGGGTCACGTGCGCGAACTGCAGGCCGTGCTCGAGCGCGCGGCCATCTTCAGCCGCGGGGAAATCGTCGGCGTCGAGACCCTCTTCGACGACGAGCCTGTTCCTGCCGAGGGGCGGGACGCCTCCGAGGAGGCGCGCCTGCGTGCTTTAATTAGAGGCTGGAAGGGATCCAGAGCCGACCTTGCCGCGCATCTCGGCGTGAGCGAGCGCACCGTCTATCGCTGGATCGAACGTAGCCGTCAGGAGAAATGAAAGTGGGATGCCCCGAAGAACTGCTGTTTGATCTGGTCGAAGGAGAGGAGCACAGAGAGGTTGCGCTCGCAGACGGAGCCCTCAGCTATGCCGTGGCCTCATGCAGGAGCGGCCCGTGTGCGGGCACGATCGTGCTCATTCACGGCGTGGGCTCCAATGCGAGCCGCTGGGAGGAGTTTACGGAGCAGACGCCGCTGCGCGAAGGCTGGCGGATCATTCGCCTTGACCTGAGGGGACACGGTGCGAGCGAGTCCCGCGAAAAGGCGACGCTTGAGATTCATGCGGCCGACCTGATGCGGGTGCTGGACGACGCCGGCATTGAGAAGGCCGTGCTTGTCGGGCACAGCCTGGGCGCACAGATCGCCATGCGTGCCGCCGTGCTGTACCCGGACCGAATCCAGGGCATGGTGCTGATGGATCCTCTGGTGACGTCCGCCCTTACGCCCTCCGCCCTCGCGCATCGCAGGAAGTATCCGCTTCTCGTCACCGTGGAGTTCCTCGCCCGCATGCTCAATGCGCTCGGCATCCGCCGCCGCATGCCCCACTACAGCCTCAGGGCGCACGACCGCAAGGCGCGGGAGATGTTGGCCCGAGGCGGCGACGCCCTGCAGGCCTTCATCGACGAATACTCGTCCCCGCTCAAGGACCTCGGCCACATTCACACCGCCTGCTACATGCGCGACATTCTCGAAGTGGGCCGCGAAACGCCTGATCTCTCCGGCGTCGGGTTCCCCGTGCTGGTGATCGGCGCGTCGTCGGGAACCTTCACGGATGCGGGCCGCATGCAGGAATGGGTCAGGAGTCTTCGCGACGGTTCCTGGGCCGTCGTCAACTGTTTCCACTGGCCTCTGACGGAATGTCCCGAGGAGGTGAGCCGCATCATCGAGGAATGGATCGGAAGGGAGTTCCGCGGCTGAGCGGGAGCCTGTGAAGGGAAAAAGAAAAAGCCTGCGGCATTTGAGCTGCAGGCTTTTTTGATGTTCGACGCGCGGCATCTTATTTGGCGGCGGGCGCTTCCTCGTCTTCGCGGTTGATCGTGATGCGCACGATCGGCGGGGCGGCCTCGACGTCCTTTTCGGTCAGGCCCCAGAGGGCGACGAGATCAGCTTGGGACGGCGGCTCTTCGGCGCTGGCCTTGCGGGCGCGCCTGCAGACAAGGGAGGCGCGGACAAGCTTTTCGACGACGTCGAGCGAAAGGCAGTTAAGATCGGGAAATTCAACGCGGCAGTGCTCGATGTCGATGTTCTTGATCTTGTCTTTGAAATCCTTGACGACGTCTCGCTCGGCCAGATAGAGGACAAGCGACTTTTCATGGGATTCGACGGCAAAGAGCGGCCCGTCGAGTTCATAAAAGGCGAGTCCGAAGCGCATGCTTTCACGAACGCCTCGGGCAGAGCGGCGAATCATGCTGCAGACTCGCGCCATAGCAACGCGCCGGTCGTTGGGAAGGCTTTGCAGATAGCCTCCGACCGTCGTAGCGGCAGGAACCATGAATAGCTTCTCCGATGAAATTTTGTAGTAAAGACCTACAATTTTATCAAAATTTGGCCTATCTTGGCCGAAAATCGGAGCAGGAATGTGATTCCGCCTTCAACAGGCATCAACGCCAGAACGTGTAGTCGGCCTCAAAGGGGCGCGAAAGACGCTGTCCCTGCTGTGATGCGGAGCACTTGGTGAGCGGCATTCCGCCTCGGGTATTGGTGCGCTCCACATAGCGCACGCCCGCGAAGGTTCCCTTCTTCGGGGCCGAGGCCTTGAAGACGGCGTCGGTCAGATCCTCGGCGCTTCGCCTCGGTCCGTTCGTGAGGACGGACATCTTCAGGGTGGTGCCGTCGGAGGCGGTGATGCTCCAGTCGGAATTGAGCGTGCCCACCTTGGTGTTGCCGCGGTAGAGCCCTCCCGAGGGATGCGAGAAGCGCCAGTAGAAGCCCTTGGCGTCGTAGGAGCAGACGAAGTGCATGCGGCCCCTGGCCGTGCGGGTGGAGATCCTGCTGGCGGAGCTGATGGCGTCGCGCCAGTGGGAGACGCTCCTGCCGTCCTGACCGGAGACGCCCGGCGTGCCCTGGGGCAGGAGCGACGAACAACCCGCAAGCACTACGGCACAGGCGATTGCGGAAAAAGCGACAAGAGGACGTGGCGAACGGAGGGGCATGGCGGTCGAAATGCGGAGATTGCGGGCGGGTCGGCCGAGGATTAGCGTGAATAGGACAGGCGTCCACGGCCGCGGGCTAATACAATCAAACATAATAATCGGATACATGAGTGTCAACCTTGGTAGAGTTAACGGGTTTTGCCGATGACTCAAAAGAGGCTTCGGACACAGGATCAGAACGGTCGCAGCTCCGCCCAGGAGATAGCGGTGCGGCCATCATTTTTACGGGGGGACTGCAGTGTTCCAAATTCGCATTCACGGCCGCGGCGGACAAGGTGTTGTTACGGCTGCGGAGATGCTGGCGCTCGCCGGCTTCATGGAGGGCCATCATGCACAGGCCTTCCCGAGCTTCGGCTCCGAACGCACGGGCGCGCCGGTTGTGGCCTTCGCCCGTCTCGCATCTTCCGAGATCCGCCTGAGGGAGCCCGTGCTCGAGCCGGACGTCGTGCTCGTGCAGGACAAGACGCTGCTCGAGAGCGTCGACGTGTTCAAGGGCCTGCGCGAGGACGGCTATGTACTCATCAATTCGAGCGAGACGCCCGAGGCTCTCGGACTTGAGGATCTGAAGAAGCGTCTGCCTGAGGGGCACTTCCTCTGCGTGCCGGCCACGGCCTATGCTCTTGAAAAGATCGGCCGCCCCCTGCCCGGCGCCGCAATGCTCGCGGGCATGGCCGCCATGACGGGCAGCATGAAGCTCGAAAGCGTCATCGCCGCCTACAACGAAAAGTTCTCGGGCCGTGTCGCCCAGGCCAACGCCGAAGTCGCGAAGCTGGCCTTTGATTCGGTCAAGTCGATGCTCGGAGGTGTTCATGCTTAAGCAGTTGGAAGGCAGCCAGGGCGTTGCCCAGGCCGTGGCGCTCTGCCGCCCCGAAGTCGTCTGCGCGTACCCGATCTCGCCGCAGACCCACATCGTCGAGGCCCTTGGCGCGCTCTGCCGCAAGGGCGTCCTCAAGGATTGCGAGTACATCAACGTCGAGAGCGAGTTCGCGGCCATGTCCGTTGCCATCGGCGCATCGGTTGCCGGCGCCCGCGCCTATACGGCCACCGCTATCCTCTTCGTCGGCAGCGTCAGATGTGTATAAGAGACAGCTCAGGGCCTGCTCTTCATGGTCGAGGCGGTCTACAACGCGTCCGGTCTCGGACTCCCGATCGTCATGACGGTCGCCAACCGTGCGATCGGCGCACCGATCAACATCTGGAACGACCATTCGGACTCCATGAGCCAGCGCGACAGCGGCTGGATCCAGCTCTTTGCGGAGACCAATCAGGAGGCCGTCGACCTGCACATCCAGGCCTTCCGCATCGCGGAGGAGCTCTCGCTGCCCGTCATGGTCTGCATGGACGGCTTCGTGCTCACCCACGCCTTCGAGCGCATGGACATTCCCTCCCAGGAGGACGTCGACGCGTTCCTGCCGCCCTATGAGCCGCGTCAGGTGCTCGATCCCGATCATCCGTACTCGATCGGCGCCATGGTCGGCCCCGAGGCCTTCACGGAAGTCCGCTGGCTTGCCCACAAGCGCATGCTCGATGCGCTGCCTGCCATTGAAAAGGCGTCTGCGGACTTCGCAGAGCGCTTCGGCCGCAAGTCGGGCGGTCTGCTCGACACCTATCGCATGGAGGATGCGGAGGTCTGCGTGCTTGCCATGGGCTCCATCCTCGGCACGATCAAGGACACGGTGGACGAAATGCGCGAGGCGGGCGTCAGGATCGGCGTGCTCTGCCTCAAGAGCTATCGTCCGTTCCCCGACGAAGCCCTTCGCGAGGCCGTCAAGTCCGTCAAGACGCTCGTCGTGCTCGAACGCATGGTGAGCGCAGGCAGCGGCGGCGCGCTCTATCTCGACGTGCTCAAGGCCGTCCGCAGGGAGCCCGTGGAGCTTCGCAGCGTCATTGCCGGCCTTGGCGGCCGCGCGGTCACGAAGGCGAGCCTGCGCGCGGTGTTCGAGTCCGCCTGCAACGGTACGCTCCCCGACGAAACGGTGTTTCTCGACCTTGACAGGACGCTTGTCGAGCATCAGCTGGCCCGCGAGGCCGAACAGCGCCACACCGGCCCCGTGGCCGAATCGTTGAACCGTGAAGTGAATGAAAGAAAGATTCTTCAGGGCGAGGAGATTTAAAGAATGAGCGAGGTCGTACATTTCTATCAAACGGGAACCTTCACCGTAGGCAACCGTCTTGTCACGCCTGAAGAGCGTGCGGGGCAGGCCTCCATGGAGCGCACCAATGCGCTCACGTCCGGTCACCGCGCCTGTCAGGGCTGCGGCGAGGCGCTCGGCGCCCGCTACGCGGTTGATGCGGCGATGCGCGCCGTGAACGGCCGTTTGGCCGCGGCCAACGCCACGGGCTGCCTTGAAGTCTTCTCGACGCCCTATCCTGAAACGAGCTGGCAGCTGCCCTGGTTCCACTCCCTCTTCGGCAACACTGCGGCGGTGGCGACCGGCATGGCCGCCGCCTTCAAGGTGAAGGCGAAGAAGTCGGGCGGCGCTGAAACCCGCGTGATCGCCATGGGCGGCGACGGCGGCACGACCGACATCGGGTTCGGCTGCCTCTCCGGCATGTTCGAACGCAACGATGACGTGCTCTACATCTGCTACGACAACGAGGCCTACATGAACACGGGCGTGCAGCGCTCGTCCGCCACGCCTCCCGCCGCCCGCACGGCGACGACCCAGGTCGCGGGCGACGAACCCGGCAACGCCTGGGGCCAGGGCAAGGACGTGCCGCTCATCGCAATGGCGCACGGCATTCCCTACGTCGCGACGGCGACCGTGGCCGATCTTCGCGATCTTGAGCGCAAGGTGACGAAGGCCATGAGCGTGCGCGGTGCCCGCTACATCCACATTCTCGTGCCTTGCCCGCTCGGCTGGGGACACGGTTCCGGCCTGACGGTTCAGATGGCCCGCATGGCTCAGCAGACCGGCATCTTCCCCGTTTTCGAGGCTGAATACGGTGAAGTCACCGGCGTGAGCAAGATCCGCCGCAAGATTCCCGTCGAGCAGTATCTGAAGCCGCAGAAGCGCTTCGCCCACCTGTTCGGCAAGAACGCGGACCTCACCGTCATCGCCCGCATTCAGGCCATGGCGGACCGCAATATCAAGGACTACGGCCTGATCGACGAGGAAGAGGTCGAAACGCATCCGACGGCGGTTCAGGGTGATGAGCGTGCTCATCACTTTTGATAGAGAAGATTAGGAGATATCTGTGAGCAGCAAACCCTTTGCCATTACGCTCGATGTCGGCACGTCGCTGGCCAACCGCACCGGAAGCTGGCGCACGCTGCGCCCGGTCTATGTGAACCGCCTCCCTCCGTGCAATGCCAAGTGTCCCGCCGGCGAGCAGTGCCAGGCATGGCTCTACCATGCTGAAAGCGGCGACTACCGTCACGCCTGGGAGAAGATCGTCGAGGACAATCCCTTCCCCGCCTGCATGGGCCGCGTGTGCTACCACACGTGCGAGTCCGCCTGCAATCGCGGCGAGCTCGACGAGTCCGTCGGCATCAACGCCGTCGAACGCTTTCTCGGCGACCATGCGCTTGAAAACGGTTGGTCGTTCAAGAAGCCCGAGACGAAGAGCGGCAAGCGCGTTCTTGTCGTGGGCGCAGGTCCTGCAGGCCTTTCCGCCGCCTACCATCTCGCCCGCATGGGTCATGAGGTCTGCGTGCGCGACGGCGCCAAGGCCGCAGGCGGCATGATGCGCTACGGCATTCCGAAGTACCGTCTGCCCCGTGAGGTTCTTGACAAGGAGATCGCGCGCATCGCCGAGCTTGGCGTGAAGTTCGAGCTCTCCCGCGAGGTGACCGATCTGGCCGCCGAAATGAAGGAAGGCGGCTTTGACGCCGTGTTCCTCGGCGTTGGCGCAAGCCTTGCCCGCCGAGCCTACATTCCCGCCGGCGACGCCGCGCACGTGCTTGACGCCGTTACGGTGCTCCGCTCCATGGAAGGCGAGGAGCAGCCGCTTCTGGGCCGCCGCGTGGTGGTCTACGGCGGCGGCAACACCGCCATCGACGTGGCCCGCACCGCAAAGCGCCTTGGCGCCGAGCCGCTGGTCGTTTACCGCCGCACCCGCGAGCGCGCTCCCGCCCATCAGTTCGAGATCGAGGAGGCCATCGAGGAAGGCGTGCACATGAAGTGGCTCTCCACCATTGCGCATGCCGACGAAGGCGAGATCCGCATCGAGAAGATGAAGCTTGACGAGAGCGGCCGTCCCGTCCCGACGGGTGAGTTCGAGACGGTGAGCGCCGACAGCGTCGTGCTCGCCCTCGGTCAGGAGACGAACCTGAAGTTCCTCGAAGGCATCGACGACCTTCAGATGGAGAACGGCAGCGTCGTGGTCGACGGTTCGATGATGACGGGCTGTCCCGGCATCTTCGCCGGCGGCGACATGGTGCCGGGCGAGCGCAACGTGACCGTGGCGATCGGCCATGGCAAGCGAGCCGCCCGCTCGATCGATGCCTGGCTTGCCGGTCGTCCGATGCCTGCCGCCGAAGAACGCCAGCCCGCGACCTTCGGCTGTCTCAACACGTGGTACTACGCGGATGCGCCCAAGTCCGTGCGTCCCCAGCTTGACCTCGTTCGCCGTCAGACGACGTTCGACGAGGTGGTCCAGGGGCTCACCGAGCAGACTGCGCTCTTCGAGGCCCGCCGCTGCATGTCCTGCGGCAACTGCTTCGAGTGCGACAACTGCTACGGCGTCTGTCCTGACAATGCCATCATCAAGCTCGGTCCCGGCAAGAAGTTCCGCATCAACTACGAGTACTGCAAGGGCTGCGGCATCTGCGCCAACGAGTGTCCCTGCGGCGCGATCGACATGGTGCCCGAGTCCATCTGATGCACCTGATGCCGTCCGGTCAAGAGACCGGACGGGCCGTAAAAAATGAAGGAAGCACCGTTTTCCAACGGTGCTTCTTTCGTTATGGGCTGTAGGGGCCGTTGACCTTCAATCGCCGCCGACGTTCGTCTTCAATGTCAGAGCGAGCGCGCAGGCGATGAGTAGAACGGTGGCAAGGTAGGGCGCGCCTGCAAGGACGGGATGCATGTGGTGGTCCGCCGTGATCATGAGCAGAGGAGTGCCGATGAGCGGCGAGATGGCGCCCGTGAAGCTGTTGAGCGAGCTGACCGCTCCCATGTTGACGCCCTGTGTGCTTGCTTCGCAGCGCCTGCTGATGAGGCCCTGAATGGTCGGCCCCACGATGCCCATGACGGCGAAGAGGCAGACCATGGCGAGACTCACCGCGCCCGACGGCGAAAGCGCGATGACGAGCATGGAGGAAAGGCCGATGAGGAGGCCCGTCACGATGATGCGTCCCGGCGCGAGCTTCTGGACGAGACGCGGCAGGATGAAGCCCTGCGTGAGGCTGATCGAGAGGCCGAGCGCAAAGATCGACATGCCGATCATGAGCGGCGTCCAGGCGTAGCGGTATTCCGTGTAGAGCGCCCAGGTGCACTGCATCAGGCTCTGTGCAAGCGTGAAGAGTGTGATGACGACGAGCAGCGGGCGAAGACTGAGGTTGCCTGCCAGGCTCCAGATGGCGGAGAACGGGTTGAGGCGTCCGAGGGAGAGCGGAGCCGTCGACCTGACCCTGAGGCTCTCGGGAAGGATGAAGAAGCCGTAGAGGAAGTTGAGGGCGCAGATGGCGCTTGCGACGAAGAACGGAATTTTGGGATCGGTCTGGCCGAGCACGCCGCCCACGGCGGGGCCGAGCACGAAGGCAATCCCGAAGATTGCGCCGATCTTGCCGAAGGAGGCGATGCGCTGGTGAGAGGGCGTCACGTCGGCGATGTAGGCCTGCGCCACCACGATGTTGGAACTCATCATGCCGCCGACAAGTCTCGAGAGCAGGATGAAGGGCAGGGACTGGCTGACGGCGGGCACGATCATCATGATCGAAAGGCCGAGAATGCCCGTAAGCAGCACGGGACGCCGTCCGATGCGGTCAGAAAGGGCGCCGAGGATGGGCGCGAAGAAGAACTGCATCAGGCCGTAGCTCACCATGATTGCGCCGTACCAGCTGGTCTGCAGGTCGCGCGTGTCAGCGAGCGATCCGATGAGCCTCGGAAGAACAGGAACAATGAGCCCGATGCCCAGTGCGTCGAGGAAGACGCAGGCAAGAACAAACCCAATTGCAGGCTTTCTCATCATGGGACAGGGGCGCGGAAAGAAGCTGACGAAGATCCAATATTACCGCGAGTCGCAGGGCGGCACGGAAGGGGCCGAAGGGCTGCCGCAGGCCGGAGAGGCCGGGCTGAGCCTAGGCGGAACCCACCCAGTCGCTTTGATGCGAATCAACAGTTGTAAATCTGATTGACATTTTGGTGGCTGTGAAGCTTGGAAGAAGAGGGTGTTGGAGGTGAAGTTTTTGGTAATGTAAACAAATGCGTACGAATGCCGCCGAGGCTTGGTCGCCGAAGGCAGAAAAAGGCCGTACGAAAGAAGAATGTCACCTGGAGTACAACAATGAAGCGAGTCTTCAATTTTGCGATGCCGTTCCTGCAGGCATCGCTTGTCAAGCAGATTTTGGTCGGTCTGGTACTTGGCATTGCGCTTGCCTATGCGGCTCCCGCCGCAGCCGTCAGCTGCGGCTTCCTCGGCACCGTCTTTGTGACGGCTCTTAAGGCCGTCGCCCCGATTCTGGTGTTCGTGCTCGTGATGAGTTCGATTGCGAACCAGAACCTGTCCGGCGAAAACCTCCACATCAAGCCGATCATCGTCCTCTATCTGATAGGCACCTTCTCCGCCGCCATCGTTGCGGTCGTGGCGAGCTTCATGTTCCCCACGAAGCTCATCCTGACGGCGACCGACGCTGTGGCCACCACCCCCGGCGGCATCGGCGAGGTGCTCGGCAACGTGATTCTCAACGTCGTTGACAATCCCGTCCACGCCATCTCGTCCGGCAACTACATCGGCATTCTCGCCTGGGCCATCGCCATGGGCGTCGTGCTGCGCCATGGCACCGTCGCCACGCGCGAAGTGCTCAATGACGCCGCCAAGGGCGTCGAGTTCGTGGTCCGCCTCGTGATCCGCTTCGCCCCCGTCGGCATCTTCGGCCTCGTTGCGAACACCTTCGCCACGACCGGCGCCGAAGTCTTCATCGGCTACATCCAGCTTCTCGTGGTGCTTCTCGGCTCCATGTTCTTCGTGGCTCTTGTCATCAATCCGTTCCTCGTCTGGTTCTGCACCCACAAGAATCCGTTCCCCGTGACGCTGATGACGCTCCGCGAATCCGGCGTGGCCGCCTTCTTCACCCGCTCGTCCGCCGCGAACATTCCGGTCAATCTGGAAATCTGCCGTCGCCTCGGCCTGCCTGAATCCACTTACTCCATTTCGATTCCCGTGGGTGCCACGATCAACATGGCCGGCGCCGCCATCACGATCACCGTGCTGACGCTTTCCGCCGCCTATTCGCTCAACATTCCCGTTGACCTCGGCACGGCCGTGTTCCTCTCCTTCGTGGCCTCGATCTGCGCCTGCGGCGCCTCCGGCGTGCCGGGCGGCTCCCTGATGCTCATCCCGCTTGCCTGCGGTCTCTTCGGCATCGATCAGAACACCGCCATGCAGGTGGTCGCCGTTGGCTTCATCATCGGCGTGCTCCAGGACTCCTGCGAAACGGCCCTGAACTCCTCGAGCGACGCGCTCTTCACGATCGCCGCCTGCCAGCGCGCCGAGCGTCTGGAACGCGGGGAGTAATCCTTCCGAAATGCAGGGACGGACTTGCGCCGCCCTGCTGATTTAAAATTGCCGAAGTTTGACTTCGGCAATTTTTTTGACTTCATCCGACGATATGCGACGTTTCAATACCCCGATCGAGGTGCTAAATCAGGTTTTCGGCTACGAGTCCTTCAGGGGCTTTCAGGAGGAGGTGGTTGAAACCGTCGTGTCGGGCAGGGACGCTCTGGTGCTGATGCCGACAGGCGGTGGCAAGAGCCTCTGTTATCAGATTCCCGCGCTGCTGCGCGACGGCGTGGCCGTCGTGGTCTCCCCCCTGATCGCCCTCATGCAGGATCAGGTCGATGCGCTGGACGAAGTCGGCGTGAAGGCGGCCTATCTCAACTCGTCTCTCACGCCCGAGGAGGCCTCCAGAGTGAAGGACGAGCTTCTGTCGGGCAGGCTGGATCTGCTCTACGTGGCGCCCGAGCGCCTGATGATGAGTTCTATGCTCTCGTTGCTCGACAGGGTCAACGTCTCGCTCTTCGCCATTGACGAGGCGCACTGCGTGAGCGTCTGGGGACATGACTTCCGTCCCGAGTACGGAGAGCTGGAGCTGCTGAGGACCCGCTATCCTCAGGTTCCCCGCATTGCGCTCACGGCCACGGCCGACGAGAAGACGAGGGCGGAGATCGTCGGAAAGCTTCTCAACGACGCCAGGGAGTTCGTGGCGAGCTTTGACAGGCCGAACATCTTCTACCGCATCGTCGACAAGCGCAACATCAAGGAGCAGCTCCTCAACTTCATCAAGTACGAGCATTCGGGTGACAGCGGCATCGTCTACTGCCTGGCCCGCCGCACGACCGAGGAGATTGCGCAGTACCTCTCGGGCTGCGGTATCGAGGCGCTGCCCTATCATGCGGGCCTTCCCGCAGAGGAGAGGGCTCGCAATCAGGCAATGTTCCTGCGTGAGGACGGCATTGTGATGGTGGCGACCATCGCCTTCGGCATGGGCATCGACAAGCCGAACGTGCGCTTCGTGGCGCACGTGGACATGCCCAAGTCGATCGAAGGCTACTTTCAGGAAACGGGGCGCGCGGGACGCGACGGCGAGCCCGCCGACGCCTGGATGGCCTACGGCCTCAACGACGTCGTCAACCAGCGCTTCTTCATCGATGCGAGTGATGCGGACGAGATGCACAAGCAGCTCTGTACGCAGAAGCTCGATGCCATGCTCGGTCTGGCCGAGGCGCCCGACTGTCGAAGGCAGAGGCTTCTGGCCTACTTCGGCGAAAAGTCCGAGCCCTGCGGTCACTGCGACAACTGCCTCGAGCCGCCCGACCTCCTCGACATGACGGTGCCCGCCAAAAAGTTCATCTCCTGCATCTACCGCATTCGCGAGGCGAGCGGCGTCTGCTTCGGCGCTCAGCACGTCATCGACGTGCTGATGGGCAACATGACGGACCGCGTGGCTCGCTTTTCCCACGACAAGCTCTCGACCTGGAGTATCGGACAGGACCTGTCGGCGGCCGAGTGGCGGATTCTGCTTCGCCAGCTTGTCGCACGCCATGTCGTCTGGGTGGATCCGACGGCGCGCAATGCGCTGAGCCTTGGAGAGGCTGCCCGCGACCTGCTGCGGGGCAACATGAAGATCAGCGTGAGAAAGCGTGTGGCGGAAACGCGCAGGAAGCGCCGCGAGCATTCGCAGACGGAGGCCCTGCTGCAGGAGTTCTCCAAGCGTGACAGAAGCCTCTACGAAGCGCTGCGCCAGTGGAGGAGTGATGAGGCGAAGAGCCTCGGCAAGCCTCCCTACGTCATCTTCAAGGATGCGACCCTGCTGGAGATAGTGCGCGAGCGCCCGACGTCCCCTGAGGCCCTGAGACGCATCTCAGGTGTTGGCGAGAAGAAGCTCGTCAACTACGGCGACGCCGTGCTCGACATCGTGGCGGCGGAAAGCTGAGCCGACGGGGATCCGCATGAAACAAAAAAAGAGCAGCCCATGAGGACTGCTCTTTTTGCTTGGACTCTAGAGGACTCAGCGGACCACCGTGGTCTGAATGCCCTGATTGTCGAGTTGGCTCTGGACTTCAGACGCCTCCAGCTTGTTGTCGAAGGGGCCGATGCGGACGCGCCAGACGCTGCCCGCCTTCACCACCTGCACATTGCTGATGCCTGCGGTGAGGGCGAGGGAGCCCGTAAGGTCATGGGCGCTCTTCTCTTCCTTGAAAGCACCGGCCTGCAGCCAGTAGCTGCCGCCAGCTCCGGCGGCGGGCGTCTGAGACTGAGGCTGGGACTGGACCGGCGGAGCGACGGTCACGGTCTTGACGCCGGACGAATCGTCCTGTTCGGCGCTCTTTTCCTGCTGCTCATTGAGGGCGCGGTTCGGATCGATGCCGCCCGCGAGCTTCTGGGCGGGGTCGACGTCAGCGGTCACCTTCTGAACCTTCTCGACGAAGGGGATCGGGCTGTTGGTGATGAACACCGCCGCGGCTGCGCAGATTGCGCAGCCGGTGACGACGCCGATCAGAAAGCCGGCAAAGCCGGAAGCAAGATTGGTACGGGCCACTGTGGATAGTCCTCTTGATTAAGCATCTTCGCGGCGGGCCATGTATTCAGGCGCGCTGATGCCGAGAAGCGCGAGACCGTTGCCGAGCACCTGGCGGGTGGCGGCAAGGAGAGCGAGGCGGGCGTTGCGCTCGACATCGTTCTCGATCACGACGCGTTCGGCGTTGTAGAACGTGTGGAAGGCCGCGGCGAGCTCCTTCAGGTAGTAGCAGAGCATGTGCGGCGCATGGTCCTTGGCGGCCAGCGTGAGAAGCGACGGATATTCGGCGATCTTGGCCATCAGGTCCATGGCCTGCTCGCTCACGAGGCTAGAGAGATCGGCCTTGATGAGTTCGTCGGCGGACGGAACTTCGTAGCCCTTTTCCTTGGCGTTCGCAAACACGGAGCAGATGCGGGCGTGGGCGTACTGCAGGTAGTAGACGGGGTTTTCGTCGCTCTTCTGCTGGGCGAGGTTGATGTCGAAGACGAATTCGGCATCGGCCTTGCGGGCAACGAGGAAGAAGCGGGCGGCGTCCTGGCCGGCCATGTCGACGAGGTCGCGCAGCGTGACGTAGTTGCCGGAGCGCTTGCTCATCTTGACGGGTTCGCCGTCCTTCACGACGGAGAGCATCTTGTGAAGGATGTATTCGGGGAATTCCTTCGGGATGCTCATCTGACGGGCGAGCGCGCAGCACTGAAGGCCGCAGCGGACGCGGGCAATCGTGCCGTGATGGTCGGAGCCCTGAATGTTGACGGCCTTGGTGAAGCCGCGCTCGAACTTGGCAAGGTGGTAGGCGACGTCGGGCACAAAGTAGGTAAAGGTGCCGTCGACCTTGCGCATCACGCGGTTCTTGTCGTCGTGAATGCCGAGGTCTTCGCATTCGGTGGTCTTGAGCCAGAGGGCGCCGTCGCGTTCTTCGGTGCGGCCGGAGTCGATCATGGACTGCACGGCGGCCTGCACGCGGCCGGAGGCGTAGAGCGAGGACTCGAGGTAGAAGTTGTCGAAGTGTACGCCGAGCGCATCAAGGTCGTCGTCCTGCTCGTTGCGCAGATAGGCGACGCCGTAGCGACGGATGCAGTCGGTGTCGGAAAGGTCGCCCGTGGATTCGATGACCGTGCCGTCATGCGCATGCACGGGCTTGCAGTCAAGGTAGTCGCGGGCGATGGCGATCACGTATTCGCCGTGATAGGCGTTTTCAGGAAGTTCGACGGCTTCACCCTTGAGCTCGCGGGCGCGCAGGCGGATGGATTCGGCGAGATTGCCGATCTGAACGCCGGCGTCGTTGTAGTAGAACTCGCGGGTGACTTTCCAGCCCTGAGTGGCGAGAAGATTGGCAAGCACGTCTCCGAGGGCGCCCTGACGGGCGTGGCCGAGATGAAGCGGGCCGGTCGGGTTGGCGGACACGAACTCAAGAAGAACGGACTGGTTCTTGTGGGCGTCGCCGCAGCCGAAGGACGTGCCGGCCTTGAGGACCTGACGGATGATTTCCTGGCGGGCGTTGTCCTGAATGCGGAGGTTGATGAAGCCGGGGCCGGCGATTTCGACCGACTTGATGAGAGCTTCGCTTTCGGGGTTGGCCTTGAGGGCCTCGACGATCTGCGTGGCGATCTCGCGCGGGTTCTTCTTGAGGGCGCGAGCGAGCTGCATGGCGACCGTACAGGCGACGTCGCCGTGTTCGGGCATCTTCGGGCGTTCGAGAATGACGGTGACGCCGGTGACGCCGAGCGTTTCGAGCGCGGCGGAAATGAGGGAGGTCAGAGCCTCTTTTTGCTGAGCGAGCATGATGAGTGTCGTGTGAGTGATGGGTTCGTTTTCCTGATCGTCACAGTGTACCTTTTCGGGAGTGAGGACACATCTGAAAGGGATCGGGAAAACGTAACGGCCTGCCGTCCGTTCAGACAACAGGTCGACGCTGTGAACGTATCAGTGCCTGGCGGGCATCAGCGCTTGTCGTGCGTGATGTAGGCGTAGGCGGAGTGATTGTGGATGGATTCGAAGTTTTCAGCCTCGACGCGGTAGGCGACGACGCGCTCTTCCTTGTTGAGAGCGGCGGCCATGTCGCGAACGATGTCTTCGACGAACTTCGGATGATCGTAGGCGTATTCCGTGACGTACTTTTCGTCGGAGCGCTTCAGGCGGGCCCAGAGCTGGCAGGAGGCGGCCTCCTCGCTATAGGCGATCTGCTCTTCGAGGCTCATCGGAGCGGAAAGCTCGACGGAGGCCGTCAGGCGGGAGCGCTGGTTGTGAGCGCCGTAGCGGGAGATTTCCTTGGAGCAGGGGCAGAGGCTCGTCACGGGAGTGGCAGTTTCCTGACGGACGGTGATGACGCCGTCGCGGCTGTCGGCAATCCAGGCGGCCTCGTAGTTCATGAGGCTGGTGAGCTTGCTGACGGGGGCGCACTTGCGGATGAAGAACGGGAAGCGAAGCTCGATCGTGCCGTCAACGGCGTCAAGACGCTTGAGCATGTCGGCCATGAGAGAGCGGACGACGTCCACGTTGAGCGGTTCGGAATGCTCTTCCATGAGCGCGACAAAGCGGGACATGTGCGTGCCCTTTTTGTCTGCAGGAAGCGACACGGTCATTTCGACGGTGGCGACGGTGGCAAGGGTGTCTTCCTTGGTCTCCACCGTAATGGGAACGGTGATGCCGCGAACGCCGACGCGGTCGATGGCGATGTTGCGGCCGTCGCGCGCGGACTGAACGTCCGGAAGAGTGTTTTTGTTATCTGCGTCCATAAATCTTCTTTGGTGGCTCAGGACAACTGCTTGGAAGCTGTTCTGGGAATGAAAACTGAGCATTGCTTGACCGGCAAGCTGCACGGATAAGCATCCGTTTTTTTGAGTGAGGGGATGCCTGCTGATCGATCAATTATAGGGTGGTCTGCTATCTTACAAAAACATGACGCTTCGTGGGGCGGAAACGGCCTCATAGTTGCGTTCATTCTTCTGAGGGTACGAATGTTTACAACCCGAACGCTTGTCCCGGGGTGTATTCGTCCCCATCTAGAAGGAAATAGATGAGGGGCCGCCGCGGAACGGGGCCGCCTCTTATACTTGAATGTGAAGCTCCGGCAATGTGCCACAGAACTTGAAGACGCCGGAGGCCTATCGGAGAAAGACGCTTATGCCGCTCTATGTTTTTCAGACGTCAGGAAACCCCTTTGTTCGCATCCTGATCGGGTTGGTTTCGTTCGCCGTGCTTGTCGGTCTCGGCTTCCTGATGCTGCCCGTGGTGCTTGCGGTCATCGCCGCCGTCATGGTGATGGGGCTTGTCGCCTGGGGATGGGCATGGTGGAAGGCCAGGCAGGCGGGCGGCACCACCGACTGGTACGAGGCGATGAGCCGTGCCGCCGCAAGTCGTCAGGCTTCCGAGCAGGGCGCTCGTGAAGACGTGCGTGAGACGCGCACGGAGACGACGGTGCTCAGCATCAAGACGTCGGACAACAAGAAGTGGAAGATGAACGACGTCGAGGATATCGAGGAGCGAAAGTAACTCTCCTTAAAGCAGAGGAGAAATCAGATAGCAGGCCCCTTCCTTGAGGCGCTCGGACACGGGGCGCCGGTACCAGGTTTCGGGGTCGAGACGGCTGCACTGCTCCGCATAGGAGTCGTGCAGCTTTTTTAGGTCGTGAATGAAGCCGGCGTCGAAGATGAGCAGCATCATCTCGAAGTTGAGGTGAATGCTGCGGTTGTCGAAGTTGACGGTGCCGAAGACGGCATATTCGTCGTCGACGGAGATGGACTTGGTGTGCAGCAGTCCTCCGTTGTAGAGGAGCACTTCGACGCCGGCGGAGAGCATGTCGTCGAAGTAGCGTCGGGCGGCCCAGGTGACGGCCTTGCTGTCGGCGTTGGCGGGTACGATCAGTCTGATCTTCACGCCTCTGTATGCGGCGCTCAGAAGGGCCGTGGCAAGGCCTTCGTTGGGAACGAAGTAGGGCGTCGTGATGGTGATGTTGAAGCGTGCGGCGTTGATGGTGTCGAGCAGCAGGTAAAGGTTCGGGTCCTTTTGACCGTAGGGACCTGAGGGCACCGTGACGATCGTGGCCGTGCCGAGCTGTGGGATCGGAGGGACGGAGTGGACCCGCTCGAGGTCTGAGGGGTCCCCGTCGGGCTGGATGGCCCAGTCGATCAGGAAGGTGGCGCGCAGGCTCTGCACGGCGGGGCCGGTGAGGCGGACCATGGCGTCGACCCAGGGGCCGACGGTGCGCGCGGCGTCGTAGGTGTGCGGGTCGATCATGTTCAGGCTGCCCGTGTAGCCAATCTCGTTGTCGATGATGATGGTCTTGCGGTGGAGGCGCAGGTCGACGCGCTGAAGGCCGAAGAAGTGCAGGAGCCGCATGGGCATGGCCTTGGCGACTTCGATCCCTGCATTGCGGAACGCCCTGCAGGTGTCGCTCTTGAGGAAGGCGCGCGAGCCGAAGTCGTCGACGAGAATGCGCACGCGCACGCCGCGCTCATGGGCCTTGAGGAGCGAGGCGGCCACCTTGTCGGCCTCGCCGCCCGGATGCCAGATGTAGAACTCCATGTCGATTGAGCTGCAGGCGGCTTCAATGTCGCTGATGATGGTGGCGAACGTGTCGTCTGAGGAGGAGAGAAGCCTGATTTCGGTGCCCGACGTTACGGGAAGGTTCCCCATGCGGGTCGCCAGATGTATGAGCGTGCGGTGTCTGGCGAGGTGGCGCGGCAGCGGCCCCGTAGGAGTGAGCTTCTGGCGCGAGAGCTCCTTAAGGTGCGCGAGATGCTTGCGAAAACGCATGGCTCGGAGTTGGCCGATCGGACGTTCGCCGAAGAGAAGGTAGAGGATGAAGCCGAAGTAGGGGAGAAGTGTGGTGATGAGAATCCACGCAAACGCTGATCCGGGCGGGTGGCGCGTGAGCATGACGCGCAGGATGACGCTGATGATGATGCCGAACTGTACGAGCGCGGCAAGCGTGCTGAAGGTGATGATCGAGTCGAGCGAAGGCATTGACGCGGGGCCCTGCAGGCGGTTGTGAATGCGGTTGTTTGTCTAGTGTATACGCATGAGATCTTAGGGGAAGGGGATTGTTTTTAAGTAGTAATACGGAATTTAAGCCTTTTTGAAGAAGTGCTATTGACAGTTCGAAAAGACGTCTGCATAATTCAAATCCTCGTTACGGAGAGGTGCCCGAGTGGCTAAAGGGGGCAGACTGTAAATCTGTTGGCTTACGCCTACGATGGTTCGAATCCATCCCTCTCCACCAGCGAAACTTTCGCAAAGCGAATTTCTCAAATGCAGCGCGGAAGGACACTAGATCCAGATGGAGCAACTCCTCCTGCGATTCCCTTCACCCGCTCCATGAAGCGTGCCCATGTGGCTCAGTGGTAGAGCACTCCCTTGGTAAGGGAGAGGTCATGCGTTCGATCCGCATCATGGGCACCACTAATTTTTTTCCTTCTCTTTAAATAATTCCAGTTCCTTCCCGGGAGCTGGGAGCTTGTTCAGGAGCCAAAGATGGCCAAGGGTAAGTTTGAACGTACCAAGCCCCACGTTAACGTGGGCACGATCG